>Ga0114967_10001297_pt1 | contig 20845 bp, 18 predicted proteins | sample M_130628_MF_Meta_FD_92639 | JGI IMG/M metagenome (GOLD analysis project Ga0114967, IMG submission 92639) | Freshwater microbial communities from Lake Montjoie, Canada to study carbon cycling - M_130628_MF_MetaG | ecosystem: Environmental > Aquatic > Freshwater > Lake | place: Lake Montjoie... | reverse complement strand
CGAACACAATCCACTGAGATGATATCAAGAGGGACTGGATGGAACGTGCCGTCTACCAAGAATCTTTCTAGATAGATAATCCAAACCTTTACGAAAAGGCAAAGAAGATCGCAGATCAGAAATATTCGAAGCCCAGTGCCTATAAGAGCGGATTTATAATAAAGACATATAAAGAACTTGGAGGAACATACACTGACGATAATAAACCGAAGAATTTAAAACGATGGTTTTCAGAAAGCTGGTCTGATGTAGGTGGTAAGGAGTATCCCGTTTATAGACCTACGAAAAGGGTCTCATCTAAAACCCCATTAACACCAAATGAAATACAATTTGATAATTTACAAAACCAAATTGTATTAAAACAGAAAATAAAAGGTAAGAGCAATCTACCGCCCTTTATACCTAAATGAATTTACTTCTTCTTCCTATCCCTTAACTCCTTCATATACTGACGAGCCTCTTCACTACCCTTTGGAAATCTCCCCTGACGCTTTGGTTTAATACCATACCCAGTAGATTTTCCAATAGCCTTCGCCGCCTCCTGTCCCGCATATCCAGCGGCTACACCTCCAAGTGGTCCAGCAACCGCATCCCCCATTAATCCAGCAACAACTGGTATTCCTTGATGAATAGCCGCACTCGCAATCTGTCTCCCCAAATTTGGTGTGAATGTTTTGTTAAATCCTGACTTGATGGTATTACCAATCTTCTTGAAATTAATAGCACCTCCATCCATATGATAATGGTGATGATGATGATGAACTGATCGACCATCGTCACTATCGAAATCGCTATCACTTCCTTTGTGTTTCGGCATATCTATATACTTATTCTTAGATAATAATTTTCCTCTCCCCTGTATTACTCTATCAGCCACTGCGGCCGCATCTGTAACGGTATTAGCGATTTTTCTTAGACGAGGGAGACCTTCAAACAATACCTTTGTGTCTTGCTTTACAAAGGAAATAACATCTCCCTCTATATAATTCGCTTGTAAGAGATTTAAGATCCAATCTTGACAATTGTTGTGGGAAGCTGAATATGTAAAGAACTTCGATTTACCCTGTCTCTGTAATCCTTTAAGAAGAAAGTCATTGATCGATACATTTTGATGAATACCATCTACTTTCTTTAACTCTGTGTTAGGAGGAATTTTATATCGTAACACACTATTAATAATTTCGTTCTTTTCGAACATAACACGCTCACCTTTTGTAGTTCTTATAATCATAAACAGATGCCATAATTTATCATACGGCATAGCACCGAACTTCTTTTGAAATTCACCAAATGATATAATATTTAACGCATTTGTTAGTAAGGATGGAACTGGTGTTCTTCCGATCTCAATGGAAGCAATAATATCACCACCCACCTTTTCCAATATCTTTCTCACTTTCGGGGAATAATCTAAACGCTTTTCAAATAACGGCATATACTATACTCATAGATTTTGTTTCATTTCAATATCGTCTTCGTGTTCGTGTTCGTCTATATGTTCCTCTGCTATAACATCTCTATCAATTTGAATGAGACCATAACAACAAGCAATATTCCTACATTTACTTTTATAGCATACAGCGATTGTTGCCAATATGATTCCACTACATATAGTTACAAGATTTGAAAAAAATATCTCACTGAGTTCAGTCATACTATATTGATATATTAACTATAACTGAACCCAGTAATAAACTGAACTAATTGACACACATACAACACGAACTGAATTACTTGTGAATGGGATTTGGTTGAAGACGCTGTTATTTGAGAGTATAAATACAGATGGTGCTCCAAGAACCGACACAACACCACCTACATTGGTAAAACGAATGATAAACTCCATATTTTCCATTTGATTATCAGGTGCTCTTAAATTTATAACCTGACCTGATGCTGTAAAATTACAAATAATATACTTATGATATGGTGTAGATGTATTATCTGTTGATGTATATACTTTGTATGTGTATGGTGAGTAAAATAAACTGGTTGATTTAGGTTGGAGTGTAAGAAAACCCTTGAAGTTGAAGTATGAGGATAAAAAATACATATTACCCCAATTGAAGTTTAGTGTTCCAGTATTGCTACTATTTCCAATATTCAAATCACCACCTGTATTTCCTGTAAGAATGTTTGTATTACTACTTACCGAGTTTGTAAAGAGATTATTCACACCTGTTATAGATGTTCCAAATATATTCGTATTACCTGTCACAGCAGTTGTTGATGAATTCCCAATAGATAAAATGCCTGTTGTAATTGCCGTAAAAAAATTAACAAGACCTGTTGTAATATTAGTATATAAATTGATGGATGATGATGACAATACCCCTTCTATTGTGTTTGCGTCTAATGTATTTGTTATGGTGGTTAAACCATTTATTGTATTCGCTCCCAATGAACTTCCAATCGTTACTGTCCCACTTGCGATTAACCCAGTTCCTATATTAATCTGTCCTGTTGTAACACCTGTAAGAATATTACTATTTGCTGTTCTTGTATTTGTAAAGAGATTATTCACACCAGTTATAGATGTTCCGTGTATATTTGTATTCGATGTGACAGCAGTTGCTGACGAACTACCAATTGTTAAAACACCTGTTGTTCTTGCTGTATTAATATTTACAGCAGATGTGGTTGAACTATTGAATAGATTATTCGTTCCTGTCGTCAATGCCCCATTGATTGTCACACTCCCTGTTTGTGCCGTTCTCCCAATTGTTATTGCCCCTGATGTTAAATTTGACCCCACGATAATAGAACCAGTTGTTAAGTTGTTATATAAATTACTAGTAGTTCCTGAGGCTATGCTATGAACGGTATTCACAATCAATGTATTAGTCATTGTTGTATTACCATTTATCGTATTTGTATTTGAGGTATTACCCAATGTAATTCCACCACTTGTGCTTGTAGCGTATAATGAAATAGCATCAGTTACTTCTTTACCTTCTACGGTATTTACATCTAATGTATCAACGATAGTTGTACCACCATTTATCGTATTTGTTATTCCAGTTATTGTATTTGCTAATCCAGTCAATGTATTTGAAGCCCCAGTTATTGTATTTGTTGATAGAGTTCCATTACCTAATGTGATTGTTCCAGTAGTATTTGTATATAATGTAATATTATCCGCAACCGCTTTACCTCGCAATGCGTTTCCAAATAATGTATCAACAATAGTTGTATTACCATTTATCGTATTCGTTCCTGATGAATTTCCTAATGTAATTCCACCAGTAGTCAATGAATATAATAAAACCGCATTGGATGTTAAAACACCTTGTATGGTATTACCCTTTAATGTATTGATTAGAGTTGTATCTCCAAAGATTGAGTTAGTAAGCCCCTTTATTGTAGTCGTAGATGTTGTATTATCTCCTATCGTAAGACTTGTCATAGGACTTGTATATAGCGTAACATTACTTGATGAATTATTGGGTTGAATACTATTACAATTTGCCGTCCCATTAATGTAGGTGATTGAACTCTTTATCGATGTTGCCCCTAATGATGAACCAATATTTATATCTCCTGTGCTACTACCACCAATATTTATCGTTCCAGTTGTTGTTGTGTTATATAAAAACACATTATTCCCTACCGCTACATCTTGTATCGTATTCGTTTCAAGAGAAGATGTTGATAATCTACCAGTAGAAGCATTGAATGTTAAATTCGGATTCGTTTTGATATTTGATGACCCCGACGCAGTTGATGAAAATGTAATGTATCCAAGCGTGTCTGTTGTGTTAGGTGTTAATGTTATAGCAGTAGCGTTGGCTATTGTTCCTGTAAGCGGAGCATAATATGTTGTCAAATATGCTGTCGTAGGAACTCTTGTTGTGTTTAATAGAGATGTAGGGGTTAATGCTGATAATGCTTGATTGAATGTTGTAATTCCATTTATCGTATTTGTTGATGCGGTATTACCCAGTGTTATTGTTCCTGTTGATGTAGTAAATAATGAAATAGCACTACCAACCGCTCTACCTGTTAATGTATTTGCTAATAATGTATTGATTATAGATGTGTCTCCATTTATCGTATTTGATGTTGAACCTGTTATAACATTCGTAACACCAGTTATAGTATTTGCCGAAACACCAACATTTCCTAATGTGATAGTTCCAGTTGATGTATTGTATAATGAAATAGCACTACCAACTGCTCTACCAGTTAATACATTTGCTAATAATGTATTGATTATAGATGTGTCTCCATTTATCGTGTTTGATGTTGAACCTGTTATAACATTCGTAACACCAGTTATAGTGTTTGCCGAAACACCAACATTTCCTAATGTGATAGTTCCAGTTGATGTATTGTATAATTGAATTGCTGTGTTAATCGATCTACCAGTTAATACATTTGCTAATAGGGTATTGATTATAGATGTATTTCCATTTATCGTATTTGTATTCGCTGTATTACCCAATGTAATTCCACCACTTGTGCTTGTAGTATATAAACTAATAGCACTACTTACTGATTGACCTTGTAATGTATTTGATGTGTAAATAGTTGATGACAAATTACCAGTAGAAGCATTGAATGTTAAATTCGTATTCGTTTTGAGATTTGATGAACCTGATGCCGTGGATGAAAAAGGAATATATCCAGTCGTATCGGTTGTATTAGGTGTTAATGTTATTGCTGTCGCATTGGCTATTGTTCCAGTTAAAGGGGCGTAATATGTTGTCAAATATGCTGTTGTAGGAACTCTTGTTGTGTTTAATAGAGATGCCGGTGTTGGAGCATTTAACGCTTGGTTAAAGGTTGCTATACCATTAAATGTTAATGTTCCTGATGAATTCCCAATAGTTGATGTTCCAGTTGTATTTGTGAATAGATTTGAAATCCCTGTGGTTGTACCATAAATTGTCGTGTTTCCAGTTTGAGAATTATTTCCAATAGTAATACTACCAGTTGTAGAATTACCGAATAAATTTGATGGGTTTGTGCTTGAACCATATATAGTCATATTTCCAGTTTGAGTTCCACTACCTATTGTTAAATTACCTGATGAAATACTCTCAGCAACACTTACACTTCCCAACGAAGCGTTTTGAAATAATTTGGAAACCCCTGATGATGAACCATATATAGTCATATTTCCAGTTTGAGAAGCATTACCAAATATAACATTACTTCCTATGACGCTTGTAAGCATATATACATTTCCCGCTGTTACATCTACGAATAGTTTTGTATCTCCTGATGAAGAGCCGTGTATAGTCATTGTTCCAGTTTGAGAAGCATTACCAAAAATAATACCACCTGTTGTAACACCTGTAAAGATATTTGTATTTGAAGTTGTTGTATTCGTAAATAGGTTATTATACCCTATTGTTTGAGAACCGAATATGGTAGTATTTCCTGTTAAATCACTTTTTCCAATTTCAAGACTTCCATCTGTTGTAAGTGATAATCTTATAGACGACCCTTTGATATTTACATTTGATGTATTACCAATAATTAAATCCGCTGGTGATATTTGTGATGTTCCAAATAAAATGCTTGAAGTTGTTGCGTTTGTAAATAATTCATTACCACCTAATGTTTGAGAACCCAATATACGAAAATCTCCTGTTCTTAACGCATTACCAAGTTGAAAAAACCCTGTTGATAAATCATACAAATACACATCATTTGTATCAACAACGGCTCTTAATGTATTTACCTTTACTATTTGGTTAAATGTTGTAATACCATATATGTTGTTTGTATTTTCTCCTGTCGATTTTCCCAATGTAATTGTTCCAATTGATGAACTATATAATGAAATCGTATCATTTGTAGCCACACCTCTTATGGTATTACATAATAAGGTATTTGTAAAAGTATTTGTTCCTGAAAGGGTATTGTTTGATGAAAGAGAAGGATAATATGTTGTTAAATATGCTGTGGTTGGAACTCTTGATGTGTTTAATTGAGATGTAGGGGTTAATGCTGATAATGCTTCTGTAAAATTGGTTACTCCACTTATAACAATGGAACACGCTGGATTTCCTATAAATAACCTATTTGTGAGATCGAAAAACATATTGACAGTTGCTGTTGTGGTTAAAGCATCTATATTATTTGTTAAAATGGAATTGCTAAATGTATTGACACCTGTAAAGGTTTGAGACAAATTTAAATATGCTATATTAGTAAGACTAAATACAATGCCGTTTATAATAATACTCGTTGGCGTTATAATAATGGTATTACTTCCATCTACAATTCTTATTTGTTTTGGAATGGTTAATGCTCCTTGTGCTACTGGATAAGTGACATTCGAATTTTGAATGAAAGCAGTAGTATTAAATCTTGGTAATGTTTCCGTTGGAGGATTATATGCTGACATATGTTATTACAATATAGGAAGAGATTATATAGCCCTATTGGGGCAAGTTTGAAACTAAACTGTTCCTAATTGGAACCAACCAAAACCCCCTGTTCCAAGTGTGGTCGGTAAAGCCATAAAAGTATGTGTTGTTAGAGCGGTTAAATTGTAATTTGTAGGAGTTGCTGTTTGAGAATTATTAACCGTGTAAGTATTACCTGCCCCAACAGCAGTTATATATGTATTAGCCAAAGTAGCCCCACCCGTAATAAGTGTTCCAACTGTAAGTGTGGGTGGGGTTGCTCCAGTAAGAGTTAGAGTTGTTGTTGTAATAGAAGCGGTTGTTGATGTAGCACTAAATAAAATTGAAGTCCCGCCAGTATATATATTGTGGGTATTAACTCCTGTTGTAGTATTTGTGAGGTAGATGCTGTTTAAAGAAGTTATACTTACATTATTCGCTGCTGGGGCTGTTACCCGGAAAGTAGTTGTAGTCCCAGCATTAACTGATAAAATATGTGGGAGGGATATAGTGTAGGAGGATAAACTTGATGGGATTACGCTGTGTGTTGGTGATATCGGATATGATGTGTTAAAAGAATTTTGTAAAATATATAGTCCGTTAATTGTTGAACTTATGAGCGAACTCGCACTTAAAGTATATACAGTTGGTGCGGTTACTATTGCTGTAATTCTTGAACCAACCGCAACACCTACCCCTGATATAAATGTTCCTATTGGAAGGGTGAAAGTAATTGAGGCTATTGTCATTGTAGTCCCTGACCCTCCCGACCCATTATTAATCGATTGTATTTGAATGATAGTCCCCGCCCCTGCTGGAAGATATGCTGTTGGGGTTGATGTTTGTGAGTTATTAACAGTGAATGAAGTTGATGAGATTACCGCTGTTACTAATGTTCCAGCAGTAACACCTGAACCGAGAATAGTTGTTCCAATAACAATTAATGGATTGGGTGAGGTTGTTGTTAAAGTAGTTGTTGAAATACTTGCTGTTCCAATAAACGCTGATGTCGCAACACTACCAGCCACCCCAAGATTGTTTCTTTGTGATAAATTTATACCGTAATTTTGACCTAAAAGAATACCTAAGTTGTGTAGTGTAGAACCATTATAAACTTGTGTTGTAGTAAAGGTGTTTTGAGTGTTAAGTTGAGGAGTTTGATTTATAGTTAAAGTAGTGGCAGGACTTGCCGTTGTAGAAAGTTGAGTTGCCGATAATGTTGAGGTATTCGTTCCATCAGTTACTGATTGATTTTGAGTAAAGGTGTTCGCTGTATTCTTTTCGGGTATTTGAATTATATCAATAGTAGATTCCCCCTGTGCTCCTGATGTAGTAATACCAGTAGGCGTGATGAGTGATGCGTTTATCCCATCACTTATATTGACCGAAGGCATTGTTGGAGTGCCTTGTGCGTTTGGGAAATCCAGTTTATTAGGGTCACTCTCCCCAGTATAATTTGATGCTGAAAAACTCTGTGAATTGAATATCGCCGTTGTGTCTACTGGTGGTTGATATGACGCCATTACTATTATATACGATTATAAAAAATCGCATATAACAAAAAACAAACAATCTATTTATAGGTATAGACCCAGTCCTAAACCATTACCAGCCATATTATGGATACGTTGAAATTGAATCGGTAATTCCTTATTTTGTAATTTATGCTCTAAATATGGGTTGGATAATTTCGCAGAGTGTTTTCTATGAAGCAATGTACCACCAATTCCTATAACACCTACTTCTCGATGATGTTGTAGATGAGGATGGTGATATTTTGTAAAGTGAAGACCTCGACCGCTGGGATTATCTAAATAGTTCTCTAATCTTTGCGTTCCTTCTTTTTGTAATGCTGAACCTGCTTGTCTTCCAAGTTCTCCAAATACTGGTGCTAATGCTTGGTTGCCTGTCATATTAGCCACAACGAAACCGACCTGTTGACCTGCCTGAGGTATATGCGCCCCCACTTGTGATATAACATTTTTAATAGCAGGCTTTACCAAGTCAGCACCTTTATATAGGACATCTTGGGCGGTCTTACCAATTGTTCTCCTTACTACTCTATCAAAGCGTTTTCCGAAAATTCCTTTACCTTGTATTTTAGGGTGTTCCTTATTCTCTTTATTTTCAAAAATCTCGTTAGGTGATAAACTAATATCAAAACCCTTTTTGGTCGCAATCGATTTCTTATATTTGCCGTGTGTTGATGGTGAGACTAACAATGGTATTCCTTGACCTTCCATAGCAGGTTTCACACGAATTTTATGTCCTTTACGCAACTTTGAGAGTTGGGGGTGTGATGCCGCAATGTGTATGACTTCCATATATGATATGATGAGAGAATATTAAAATACCCATTCAAAAAACTCTTACCCCTCATTTCTTGCCTACACTCTAACTCCTTCAAGTACAGAGATCCTAATAGAAGTTTGGTATGAAATGAAACAGAAATAATCACACGATTTTCCTGATGCGTTTAATCCCTGAACGATAACAGATTTTGGAACTTGTTCCTCCACTGGAAGCATTCGTGACAAATTAACAGTATAGTAGCAATACACATTATCGAATCCAATAGAGTTAATAAGACCACTTCCAACACCTTCTGTAAGGTTGCCGTTGATAGCATTGACACCCTTGAGATGGTGATTGTATTGCTCGATTGATGCGTGTTGTTGAGTATTGTAAATAGCATTCTGCCCTGAAACCACAACTTGGAACTGATTGATATGACATAAAGGACTTGTAGTTCCACATCCAGCAGTATCGAAGGGTGATTGGTATACAGGACATACGTTGGCAAGTGGATGGCCTGCGGTAGTTCCAGCAGAAGTAGAATGGAATGGAATAATAACAATTTCACACAAACCACTTACACCGTTTGTTAGAAGGCTGTTAATCGTTCCTCCTGAAACAACATTAAGAATCTGATACAAATACAAATCCTTATACTTGATTTCTTTGATGGGAGATGAAAGCATCACACTCTCGTAAATAGGGTTGAATGTATATGCTGGGATATACAAGTATGCGTTTGCCGCAAGAGGATTTTGAACGAGACCAGCTACTGACCGTTGAGTTGGTTCAATGGGGAAACCTCCTACACATACCGAAGCAATGTAGTCAGCAGTCGCCCCAGCCGCAGCGGTATTTAATGAAACACCTCCACTTAATGCTCGTGAAGAAGCAATCATCAATGGATTAACACCTCCCACAGCCGTGGTGACTGAGGTGACAGTGTATGTGGTTGGAGCTGGTGTGGCATTGGTGATTTTTCTAATACCACAAGTTGTATTATTCATATTCATTGTGATTTTTAAAAATATACCCTTAGCCAAAGGGATTTTATCAAAAAACGAATGGATATGTCTTAGGTAAATAGTAGCCATAACCGAAATTTGTAGAACTCCAACAGTTCCAACAGCACTTGTCACTTTCGCACTGATGTAATTCTTCCACAACGCTTTTGTGGAAGTAGTTGGGAGTAAAGCACTATAAGTTGATGAGCCTGGAATCCCATCAGGGTCAAAATTGATGAACTGTTGTCTTTGAATAAATCCCATATTTCCAGCACCTGATGAGTAGGTGTTAAAGGCTGTTGTAATATTAGCAAAACCACCAGTGGATACAGGGTTGGTATTCAATGCTGTTCCTAATCCATCTCTGTTAGTAGTATCGGCAGCCGTAGAGTTGTAAGTCCAACTAAGAGGGTCATCAGGATAAAATCCGATTTGAGAACCATATGAAAAAACCTCATTCCACGAGAGAGTAGTAAGCAATTTAAAGCAGTTATACATTGAAGTAAAAGGTGTTTGTTGAACTATTGTAGTTCCTTGAAAATCCACAGTAAAAGAGTGTATCATTGAGCCGTAAAAATTTTTCAATCCAAGAACATAATCGCAAGAAGTGGCAGCGGTTGCCGCAGGTAGGTCGGTTGCTACATTGGTTGTATTCGTCAAACATAGGGTTAATGGCATTGCTATGTACGATTCCCGATAATTCATAAATTTATTACTATTCGAGAGGGCACTCGTTTCGATAATAACTTGATTTCCTTGATAATTTCCGTTCTGCTGATCTAGGATGTTAATCCATTCTTTCTTAATGAAGATATTCGGGGAACTATCTAATTCCTGTGACAAATCAAATACAACCTTATCCATTCTCCTTTATACTATTTGAAAAGAAAAAAAGATGGAAAATACTCATCTCCGCACATAGGCTTCCGTTTCTTAGAATGAAATCGGTTTTGGTTTATGCGTATTTTTAGGAACGGATAGTTGGAGATGTTCTATTTGTTTAACTAAATTCCGTAGTTTCTTGTCCTGAGATTGAGTTCGATCCTCGGGAGCACCTTGTCTGATTCTATTCACAATCCCCGATAAAGTTCCCGCTCTTGTTCCAGCACCTCTCATTGGAGCGGGTAAAACAGATTGTCTGGGTAAATGTTTCGAGTAACTTGGGGGTGTAGATATTTGTTCCTTATATTCTTCCAATGAACCATAGGAAGAGGCGGCACCTGGCCCTCCTTTTTCAAGCAATAGCGATGATCCTCTTCCTGACATACTTTGATGCGTATGATGAACTCGTCCTCCAATATACAATCTTACCATTATACAATATGTTTATAAAAAAACTATCGAATCCCTCGTTCTTCTGCGGTAGCAATAGAAAGCATAATAGTTGTTGAGGGGTCATTCAATTGGATAGGCTGTAAATTTGTCCCTAATATAGTAATTGTTAATTGATTGTAAAATCCATCATACATCTTATTCCAAAGATAGTTTGGAGGCTTATCACTAATAATTGAACCCACACCTACATTCGGAGATATGCTATAAATAATAGAGTTGGGAATTGAATATGGATTATCAACACCTGTAGATGTGAATAAAAGAGAGCTATTTGGTTGAATGTTAGGTGATGAAGTGCTTATATAAGAGATAGTTCCCGCAGCGTTTGTAGATACATATGTTCCAGTGACGACATTTGATGCTAATGATGATGTTACTAATCCTGATTTAAATCCAAGTAAAAATCCGAGACCCGTATTACCCCCTCCCGTGGGTGGGATAGTTACAACTGGGTTTTGTGGAAAGTTGGGGAATGTAAAACCTGCTGGGGAAGTAAAACCTGCTGGTATTGTATTTGGAATTAAGAATGTATTTAATTGAATAGCATATCGAGATGGGTTAACACTAAATTCTGCGTAATACACATTCTGTCCTGACGCATTGATTAGATAATCAGCGTTCGCAATCATATTGAATTGTAAAAGGTTGTTAAGGTCTGCGACTTGATATAATCCATCGGGAATTGTAATGGTGTATGTGGTTGAAACAGATGGGGAAAAACCAGTAGGGGTTGCTGTTTGGGATATACTAACCGTAAAAGTAGTTGCGGATAAAATAGCAGTAACATATGTTCCTGGTAATGTAGTCCCACCTGTGATAAGAGAACCAACAACAAGATTGGGGTAAGGTGATGTCCCTGTTATCGTCAAGGTTGTTCCTGATATAGCCCCTGTATCGGATGTTGCTGCGAATAATACATTCGTTCCAGCAGAATACCATGTGTATGAGAATGAATTATTTCCTAATGCTGCGGAAATATTAAACCAAGAATAATATATTGCTACCGATGCTACTGAGATATAACTATTCTTAATATTTACAGAGTTTGGAAACACATATACAAATTGATTGTTTAATCCGTTATTAACCAAATTAGATGAGTTTAACACAATGGTCTTCATTATATTATACTAGGAGATAAAGTTAAATCAAATACCCAATAAAGACATTTGAATTAGTACATCACCCGCTTCCTTTTTTGATAGTTTGTTTTCGTTCATCATTGTAAGGAGAATTGCCTTAAACTCCCTAATTAATTGAGGGTTGTCATTGCCTGCTACGATTTCTCCTTGTAAGACATAAAACCTATGTATCTCCTGTTCGGTTTTGGTTTTGATTTTGTTCTCTGCCTTTCCATCTAAGAAATTGTCTAATTCACATTTCTTGATTAATTGGAATAGATATGAAATATCATCTTCACTGAGATTATCCGTCACGATTTTGTCGAGTGTTCCATTTACAATATGTAACAAAATATCTGCTACGGGCTGGGATACTCGTTTGGATGGAATATTGGTGCTTTTATGGTTTGATGATTTGAATGAAACGATATTGTTATGTTCTAATTTATGAATATTCACAAGATATTTTCCTAGGGGTATGTATTTCTCTTTTGGTGCTACACCCCTTCCGGTCATTCGAACACCAACTCCTTTATGACCTGTCAAAAGTCCTCTGCCTGTGGTTTTGCCTACTGGTGCCGACAAGTTTCTCTTTGGTATAGCGGGTTCTTCATAAAAGTCTTCTTCTGATATAGGTCTATCCTCTTTACTTAATGGAATATATGAAAACTCGCTTGCTTCTCCCCCTGATCGTTTCATTGTCAAGACAGACCTTGCTATATCTTCAACCTCCTTATAGTTGTCTTTTATGGTCTGTAGATTAGTATTGGTAATACTTTTAGCACTTGAATATCTCACACCGTTTATTTCAAGAATTTTTGTAGGGTTCCATTGCGCGTCCTTTTCAAAATCCATCGCCAAATGGTCTCTCAAAGCGTTCATTAGGTCAGGATTTCCTATATCCCAAAGATTTCTTAGGTATGATTTAATGAATGTTTTGGACTTCTTTTGAAATTCATTATTAGAAACAAATTGAACTCCAGATTCTATGTCAGGTTGAATTTCTGGTAATTCCACTCCTCTTACATTTACTGCTACAAGTGTTTCTTGAATTTCATCTAATGTTTCAGGTTTAATACCAGTTGTTAATATTGATGAATTTATATTATCGATACTTCTCTCCAAATTAACAAGTTTTGTTTCACTAATTTCACCAGTAGTTTGCATGACACTAATTGTTGTTTCTATTGCTTGAAGTATATATCTAATTTGTTGTTGTTCCTCTTGTAATCCTCCTAATAAACCAACTTGACGAGTAATATTGTTATATAATTCGGTTAAACTGTTAACAGCACCCCTAATAGCATTAATATCAGCGGCAACTTTATCAAGAGATGTTTTTACACCTCTCATTTCATTTGTATTATCTGCTATACTATCAGACAATGCCATATTCATCGAACCTACATCGTTTCTCAGTCCTCCCACGTTTTCCCTTAAACCTCCTACATCCGTTTGTATACCACTCTTCATTTGTAATAATAATTTGGCACTTTGTGTGGCATATGTCGCTTGGTCTAATGATGTCTGATTTATTGCCTCTACAATATCGTTGTTATAGGATTCTAAACTAGTACCCATTGTTGCGAAATTATCTCTTATGTCTCTTAAAATATCATCAAGCCTTTCTGTATCACCAATTCTATCCGCTCGTTGGATTACATCTATCATTCTCTCGACTTGTGCTTTTGTAGGTATGTGTTGAAATTGTTCTACTAATGCCTCTTGTGTCATCTCGGCATTTTCAATACTGACACCTCGTAACAATTCTTCTAATGCTTGAAAATTCAATATTTTATCATTCATAGTTGCTAGAATATCTTGAGTATGGATTGCTTCCTGGCCGGCTGTCTTGGCATAGTTCTCAACTATTTGAGCCTCATCACTACGAATGTTCGATATTCGTTCCATCAAATCCTGTGTTTGACCTATCTCTCTATTTATAGACTTAAGGGAATTTACGATTTGTCTGTTCTCATTACTTCTTATATATTTAGAATGTTCCACTGAATCTATCAAGTCTTTCATTAATTCAGACGTAACCATATTATCACTAATTGTATCCAACTGGTCTGCTATTGTTCCAAGTATCTCACTTTGTAATGAATAATCTGTTTCTTGACGAACCTTTTTATCCAACACATCTATAAAGTGATGGGATGTCATACCAACAGAATATTTAGGTTTTAACTCAGCAATTAAAGCAGGTGCCATACCAGCAAGGAATTGTATTTGTTCGTCATTCAATTCACGAAACACTTCAGTTATTACATTATCATCTAAGAGTTTTCTCAATTCGCTACGCAGAACCACTTTCAGTTGAGCTATGTCTGAATGCTTTTCGGCATAAGTTCGATTGTCTATGGGTTGTGTAGGGACTCCTGTTTGTTTATATAATATATTCGCATCATAATTGGTCTTATTATTTTTGATTTGTAAATCTAGATTTTTCATATAGTCTTTGTAGTTCTGTGTTCGATCATACTCAGTTCTAAGGGGTTTTCCGGTCGCCATATTATTAGTATATATTGTGATAAAAAAAATCTTTGGTTATAATAATAATGCTTACAGATTATCAGATTAAAAGTATGGCTAAAAAGATGGGTATTCCTTTGGCTGGTGTTGTATTCAAGACCGAACTTCCTAAAATGAACTTGGAGTATAACAAGACATACATTATTAACTTGGAAGATGAAACAGATGAAAATGGAGAACCTAATGAGGGAACTCATTATGTGTTTCTTCAAATGAATAAATCCCCTCACGGGAATTTCGCCCCCCTATATTTTGACAGCTATGGTAAGATTTATCCTACTGTTGTAGAGACAACTGTTAGACATTATTGTAATATGAAATGCCCGTATACAACAAAAGACATTCAAAGTATTGTGAGCGGTATGTGCGGCTGGTATTGCCTTGGTCTATCATTTTATCTTAATTGTTTCCCTCATCGAACTCATAATATATACGATGATGTTGGTTGTTTTCTTAGTTTCTTTAATGATTTGAATGTGTCAAATGATCACAAACAGAATGAATGGGTATTAAGTCAATTCTTTCAACCCAGGACTGGTCCTAAACGAGAATTCAATTTTGGCGTTACAGAAGTTGTAAAACAAGATGTAAAAGAGATAAAAGAAGCAGTTGATGAACACGGAAACGGTATTATTTAGACGTAATCCGATGGTTGTAAATACTGAGTAAAGTTCTTTCTATATCGACGGTTTATATCTGATGATTCATAGTCTATTATCAATACATCGAATTTCTGATTTGTTGCGTACGCATACATATTTATCAACTGTTCTTTTGTAAGACCTAAACCAACCTCCCGAAGCATCATCTTAATTTCTTTCTCACCCGATAATTTCAAAACAATAAGATAATTACAATTTCTTCTTATGACTATTGGGACTACATAGTAATTCTGAGCCAAATACAAAATACTAACACCCTTCTTACGACATCTTATGTAATATTCCTCCACTCCGTTCTGTTTTTTCTCTAATTGTTGGTCGTCTATGATTAATAGTGTAGGGATTTCCTTATCTGCTTTATTCAAATCAGGGAGATTTTCTAATCCACCTTCTTTGATTTGAATAGCATCACTAAGAGACGCAAGGTATTTGTATATAGGCTCATCTTTATCCTTACAAATTATGGTTATGGTTACGAAAGTCCCTTGACCCTTTGAAAATATCCTGATAAGGTTCGCTATGAAATTGGTTTTACCTGAGCCTGATGGGGCAACAACAACTCCTCTAAAAGGTATGGCGAAATTATGTTCTTCTATGTTTGGATTTTCTAACTTACTATCTAAGAAATGCTTGGGTATTGTAGCATAGAAATTCATTGAATTTGATACTGGTGTTGGAGTAACAGAGTTCTCTACTAGTCCTTTCTTTACTTTTGATGCTCTCATATTATATTATGTTAATAAAAAATTGTTGCTGTTTGGTATTCATCGTATTCGTTTAAATGACTTAAAAAACGATGAATATAATAATCTATAGAAATAATAATGGATACTACTACAATTTTACCAGTTTACCATAAATGTGATGTTTGTAATTATACAAGTATATTGAAAGCTAATTACGACAGGCATTGTATGACTAAAAAGCATCTTAAAAATATCGAAAACCATATTGAGAAAGTTGAAGAGGAAGCCGAGAAACTTTTGGATGAAGACAGTAGTGGTGATGAGAAACCACCACAATTTGACGTAGAACGGAGCGTTCTTGCGAACGAAAATGACATCTTCTACGCTAAGATATATAATACATTATTTGAATTGAAGAGACAATACCCTAACAAATATGAATTTGTGAGAAATACAGAGCGTATGAAAAGAGAGTGGGTTCGTTGGACTCAAGAGCAATATGATAATGATTTTGTTTTTTGTTATACGAAATGGTTTAAGGGTTGGCTACAAGTTAATAATGAACTCATTGGAAAGTTTGTGTTTTAATCTTATAGGTTCGTTTTTTTTGAATAATTCTTCATTATACTTATGGCGGTTAGTTGCTAGGTGTTGTTCCAAATTGGCTAAGGCAATACAATAGGTTTCACAAATTATACATAGATAGTTGGGTTGTTGTTGTTTTCTTATTCTCATTATTGAAATAATATTCATCGTTTTTATATGAATATTATTATAAGCCTAATACCGCTGAATTACCAAAGCAAATTATAAGACCACCATCCGTTAGAACCCTTTACAGTTCTATTTTTGATATGGCGAATTTTATAAAGGCGTTGTCTTTCCTTAGCATAAGCCTCACCTTCTTTCTCCAAATATTTTCCAAAATCCATATAGCCCTGGGATCCTATACTAGCTATTCGTTTTCCGTCCTGCCAAACGTCGACTTTTTTCTTAGAGTTAACAGAAGGTCGTACCTCTACACCTAATTCCTTTGCCCTCTTTTTTGTATACTCTGTTATTTCATACATATACATATATACACAAAATATCTGTGTATATGTATATGAAGAAAACATCATCTATTCGAAATATTAAGAATCGTGAAAAACCAAATGATATTATTCATACACCTCTAGGTGTTGCTAACATAATGATTAATATGTGTGAGTTAAAGGATGATGATTTGGTTTTAGATCCTTCAGCAGGTTCTAACAAAGTATTCTATAATGCTTTCCCAGATTATGTGAGAAAGGATTATTGTGAAATATCTGAATCCAAGGACTTTTTTGAATATCATAATAGAGTTGATGTCGTTATAGGGAACCCTCCTTACAGTTTATGGGACAAATGGTTGGAACATACAATTAGTATAACCGATAAGTTCTGTTATATATTCGGGTCATTGAATTTTACTCCAGCTAGATTAACAAAAATAATGAACCGTGGTTATGGTGTTACGGGAATACATATGTTAAATATCGATTGGTGGTTTGGTAGTTCTATCATTGTATTATTTGAAAAGGATAAAAGGAGTTTAATAACAACATCACCTAATGTGTATTGTGAAGTTTGTGGAAAAGGCTGTAGTCGTGGTAAGGGGGGTAGGTCTATGAATGAATGTTTCCCCCGTAAAAGCGGCTAAACGCTCCAAAGGGGTGTCTCCTAAGAGTAAATGAAGAACCTTTTGGTCTTATGTAGTTCTATGTAATGATCTATACGGCACACTTCATAATGGTTTGCTTTTACTGTGGCTTGTTCGGGGGTCTCAAACCCCCGAAGTGCTGTGTTAATTATATGAATGGGATTCTGGTCCATTGATATAATTTCTATCAAATCGTCGGAAGAATGAAATACAAATGCTTTCATTATGTATTGATATTCATCAAATTGTATTTACATATCTTTGTACTATATATTCTTTTTTTCAAAAAAGAGAAGAAAAGAATAAAAGAAAGGAATAACGAAGATGGCCCAAATGGCCCAGATTTCGCCCAAGTTTGAGAAAGTGATCACGCGAAAAACAGAACCCCAAGAAATCCCCAACGATTTGAAAAAACTTTCAAACTCGGGCGAAATCTGGGCCATTTGGGCCAGACCTGTAAAAATCAAAAATCAAAAATAATAACAATATTTCATAGCATATATGGTAATGTTTAAGGTTCTTCTGTATCATTGTCTTCAACCCTTAATTTATAGCCAACAAGGCTTGAACTTTTCAATCGAATTCCATTATATCGTTCATCACGCTTTTTAACATATCGTTTAAGACTGAAATTGGTCTCAATCTTATCAACGAAATAGGCTTCGGTATTCGTTCGTTGCTCCTTTTTATTTAAATTAGCAAAAGTCTCACTATATTTGAATTTCTTGTAAATATCCTTTAATTTGATAGGCTCAGTAGCATCACAATCCCTTTCATAAAAATTGTGAATGAATGATAAAATATCATCACTCGCAGACATATGCTTTTCAGTAAGCTTTTTACATTTCTCAGGAAGATTTTCAAAAGCAAAACTGTAACCATCCATATAAATTTTGAAATAAGGCAATAACATCATAAAATATGCTTGTCTATATTTACGTCTCCAAATACCAGTTGAGTATTCCAACCTTTTAACAGTTGATAATGTTTTATCTTCTAACAAATCATATACGCTTTTATCATAAGCAGTAGTTTCAAAAGGAATTCCAATTATTCGTCTCCCAACACCACCATCAATACTATCTAAAAACGGGATATCATTACAATCCAAATCAGTTGTATTTGATAATTCAACTTTTGTATTTCCACTATATAAAGCACGTGCATTAATCTCTCCTTCACCAGTAATTTCTTTTAATACAGCCGTACATAATTTGAATTTCTGATTTGGCTCACTAAACCATATCATCCGCTTTTGATGTAAATTTGCTAATTCAGGAGATGCTCCTTTTGATGTTAATGATGTTTGAATAACACTACTCGGTAATTTATACCCATAATTTTTATGACCTGAACCAACCATCGCACCAGTTAAATCTCTCAATAACGATTTACCGTTTCCACCCTTACCAGTATTGATAAAGAATTGTTGAAGTTGGATTCCAGATAATCCAGTTGCGGTTTTAACTAAAAATAGAATTCGAATATCTTCGAAAGGTAAAATAGACTTGACAATATTTTCCAATTCACCAATTCTTTCCAATGGGTAATTATCGTCATAATCATATCCAGTAGTCATATTAATGTAATCCTCTTTAACAGGAGGAACTTTTTCACCGATTCTCAAATCAAATATACAATTATTGAAAGCAATAAGGTAAGGATTTTCGTTCCATTTAACATCAGCAACATAATTATCAGACTTGAATATTTTAATAATGTTGGACCTTTTACTATGAGCATTTAGCGACTTAATCGAAGCAAGAGTAGATTTATATTGGTCTTCGTCCCAAATATCCTTATAACACAGAACCTCACTTATGTAAATTTGATATAATTTGTCGAAACTATCCTGCTCTAATTCTGCATTATGTAAAGCGAGATTTTCCCATAAATAACCATTATACATATACCCCTCGGGTTCTTTACCCTTACCAGTGTATAAAATGGGTTTATTGTTGAATATTAATCGTTTCAAAGCCTTTGCGAATTCAGCTTCGGACAAATCCCAATTCGTAATGTGATTCGTTGATTTGATAAATTGCTTGTTAATTTCTTTCACCTTTTCGATATTGACCTTCTTGGCGTATTCGATAATGGTTTTTCTACCAACCTTTAAATTCCTATCTTTACGAATGCATAAATAATCGAAAAATTTGTCAAACTCGTCTCGTTTATTTTGAGAACCCCAATCCATAGTTAATTTCTGGAATAATACCTTCGCTTTGTCGACACCCAAAATATTAAGCAAAGCATATCCAACTTTCGTGTAGTCGGCATTAGAACCTTCATTACACGTTTCAATTAATAATCCAGCATCAATATAAGCAGCGAACTTTTGATAATCATCATCACTTCCAATAGAGCTTTCAACTATACAACCAACATATTCACATTTTTGTTCAATCTCTTTATAATATACAATAGCATCATCAGGAATAAATGCAGAAACGCAATGACCTTCAAATGAACCACTATGTAAAATCAATGGTCTATTTTCATCAGGTTTACTACAGCCGATGCTTCTTAGTTTCCTTTTCAAATCATAAATGGATTTATCGAAGAGATTTTGGTCTCCCATCCAATCTTGATAATCTGTGAAATCTTTACAATAAGCATTCAAAGCATTAACAATTAATAGTTGTGTTTTTTTAGTAGCTATAACATTCTCAACAATAATATGTATAGAAACCTTCCACATATTCTTCTTCGTTTTCCAGTCTATAAATGAAGCACTATTAGATTGACAAATAGTAAAACGAGGATTTGGTTGATCAAATTCTTCAACGCAAAATTTAGTAATAGCATTTATAGAAATTTCTAATAAACTGTCAAACCAAGTATCATAATAAACAGGTTCATCCTCAGTTTGTTTGAAATCAATATCAAGATACAATTTGATATTTGTATCATCTGGGAGGACTTCATAACAGCCAAAAGTATTACACAATTCTGCATATTTATCACAAGGAACAGTTTTGACCTCGAAATCGGTTGAGTTGATTTTGGTAGTATATTTTATAGTATTCATTATTGCCTTCTATAGTTAAGCATATACTATAATCTTTAAACCCCTTCATATTCATTTGTAAATAATGAGATATAAAAAACGAATATCTCATAATTTTAGTAATATTTGTCAATCATCAAATAATATCATACAT
>Ga0114967_10001295_pt1 | contig 20860 bp, 17 predicted proteins | sample M_130628_MF_Meta_FD_92639 | JGI IMG/M metagenome (GOLD analysis project Ga0114967, IMG submission 92639) | Freshwater microbial communities from Lake Montjoie, Canada to study carbon cycling - M_130628_MF_MetaG | ecosystem: Environmental > Aquatic > Freshwater > Lake | place: Lake Montjoie... | reverse complement strand
CCTCCATCGGAGCGAACTCCCGGTTTGCCCGGTGCTACAAACAGCAGTCTATTTCCATCAGGATCTGGAGGGGGCGGCCAAGTCTTCAATGTAAGTCGTAACATTTACACCTATAGTGATGCTAGTGCGGTTTGCTCAGCCATGAATGCGGAATTGGCTACGTTTGAGCAGGTGAAGGACGCACAAGAGCAAGGTGCTGATTGGTGTAATTACGGATGGGTGAAGGGACAAATGGCGGTCTTCCCTACATCCAAGGAAACTTACGAAAAGTTACAAAAGGGAGCAGCGGAATACAGGAATGCGTGTGGAAAGCCTGGAGTGAATGGTGGATTCTTTGACAATCCTGATTTGCGCTTTGGTGTCAACTGTTATGGACCCAAGCCTGCACAGAATGCTACAAGTGAATTGAACAATGGCGTCGATCTTCCTCCTACAGCCGAAATGATCGAATACGATAAGAAGGTTCAAAAGTTTCGAGAGCAACTGACCACCACCACAGTGTTGCCATTCCGTAGGGGGCAGTGGGAGCAATAAATCTTCGCATAATATAGAAATGTCCGGCATGTCAAATCAAGTTGCGATATCTGTAAAATCTCCGTATGAACAACAACTATCTCGTCCACAAACTCCTATAAAACGTAGTCCTTCCCCAGCAGTGACTCTCACAGATCCCTTTGCGAAGCCTATCACATCCACGAGTTTTAATGCAGGTGGTGCTACAGCACCTCATTTAGAAGGATTTAGTCCGGTGTCACCTCGTAAGAATCGCAAGAGTCGTCGCAATTCGAGGAAACATCGTAAAAATAGTAGAAAAAATAACAGGAAGAACAATCGTCAATAGAGTTTCTGGTCGGTTAAATTTAACAAATAAGTGAATCACTCATTTGTAAAAAATATAAACATTATGTAAATGAACCCTTTTAAGTGTGTTGGTAATGCGTGTAAAAGAGTGGGAAGCGCGATTGGTCGAACTGCTGTACACGCTGTGGCAAGTATTCCCACAGAAGAGAATCGTGACAGAGAATTCATAAAAACAAGTATTGCGGCACTAAGTCCTCAGGCCAGGCAATTTTACAGGGAAGCCTTTGTACAAGGAGCAGTAGATGAGAATGGAAAGATTAATAATGAGAATATGCGTCACATCGGGATGTTTGAAGCTGGATACCCCTTTCCGGAAGGTCCAATCAATGTAAATGCAGTAGAAGAAGAATTGCGAGGTCGTGGATTAATTAGTATTCCGAGGAACTGGGCCCGGCGAATGGGAAATAGATTTTTACAAGAGCACAGTATTTTTACCACGTTACATAAACAAGCTCGCGGGTTGGCACATGAATGGGGCATGCGAGAAGAAAACGGTCCATTTCTTCCGAATGCAGTTCATAGCGAACGTCAGGCAACTCCTTATCGTGATGATCCTGTTGAAGCAGCCAGATTAGCAAGAGAATACGCAGCAAGGAGAGCAGCAGTAAAGGCGGAAGCAGAAAGGAGAGCAGCACCAGGCCAGGGAAGAAATTTGGCACAGGTTAGGATGTTAGGGGAAGCAAAACAACTTCCTTTTCCCCTAGATGCACATATTGGAAGTTTCATAACAGGAGTTGAGGGTCCTATGGAACATCAGGTAAATGTTCTTAAAGGAAGAGTAGGCTATCAGGGACCCTTGCGCCCCGTTGGTAGGCCTGTTGAAGTTTCTTCATACGAAACGTTAAATCGAACACGACGACAAAAGGCAAAACGATCCAAACGTAAATCACGAAAAATGCAGAAACACTAATCAAGTTTGGGAATAGTCCTTGACCGGTTCTTCTTTTACAGAATCATCGTTCAACGAATCCTCGGTTTCTTCGAGGAAGGGTACAACAATCGCACCATACATTGAAGTAGATCGTTTGATACAATACGGAAGGACAGACCACAAAGCCCGACGCCATTCAGGAAGTTCCCACGTTCGTACAGGAATTCCGGTCCATAGTTCCTCGTAAGAAGGAAGTGCACGACTCTGTATCCAGTCATTCCAAACGCTCTCATACGATGGATGCCAATCAGATGGAGAGGCAGGATGTTTGGGCAGCGGAACCCTTCCAGATTTACTGTGCATCATTCCACACGTGATTCGACAGATGTAACGTTTGAATTCCTCTTTGTTGAAAGGAAAGGAATATCCACGCTCTTCAAACAGATCGATTACACGATCATTAAATTGCATGACGGAATCAACCGGTTTCCAACCATCTGTTTGTGATTCGTGAAACCATTTTGTAATAGGATCGTACAGAGTATGTCGACGATTCATAGTCTCGGAGGAGAAATTGAAGGTTTATTGTGCGCCTGGAGTTTTTTTGCCGGTTGCTTCCGCACTTGTTTTCTTTAGAAATTCAACTGTTTTCGCACCTCTACGCTGTTGTATGAATTCCATAATGGCGACTGTCTCGTCGGATTTTGCTTTAGATTTGAAATAGGCATGGAGGTTTTCTTCAAGGAAGGACCAGGAAAGATCGGTGGATTTCGATTTGCTGCTCCGTTGAAGGGTTGCACCATTGATTTGTAATACAGCATTGCGCATGCCGGACGTATCAAGAAGTGTTAGTACCTTTGTTTCATATTCGGATCGAAGTGTACGTGCGTTCGAGACTTGTTTTGTAAGGGATTCAGCAAGATTGTCGAAATGGACGTAGTGTCGGACAGCTTCGACAAGATCGGTTGAAGGTCGGGGCGTTGCCATTACCGGGGCGTGTGCTTTCCGTCTGAACGCACGACCGCGCATCTGTTATTTTTGTTTGAGTTGATTCGAGTCGAGTCGATGGAACAAGGATCTATGATCATCGTTTCATGTATAAAAAATGTTTATTGCTTGCGACTCGCCTTTCGGTTCTTACGATTATTCTTCCTGTTGCGTCGGGACTTGCGGCCAGCACCGTCTTGTCTTGTTTGAGGACCAGGACTAGGTGCAGGACGGGTGTGTTCATTTCCGCAGGTGGGGCATGTGCAGGGAACTGTGGCAGGAGATTTCGAAGAGAAGAAACTGGTAATGCCGGAAAAGATGCCACCGGAAGGTGCAGGAGCAGTGGAAGGAGCAGGAGCGCCAGCGTCAGGAGCACCAGCAATAGGTACATTTGCAGGAGAAGGTGCAGCAGGCACACTGTTGGGTGAGGACATTGTTTCTAAGGGCGAAGATTTTTGGTATGAATCCATTGGATGAAATCATATCGGGAAAAAAAGAGTGCGGTCCCACGCGGTATCGATCCGCGTACCTTCCGGTTAACAGCCAGATGCTCTGCCGAGTGAGCTATGGGACCAAGCGTTGCTTTTATTGCTTTCATTGCTTTTACAACAAAAAGGAGGAATGTAGCACAGCCAAATATTAGCATGGCCTTGTTTCGATCAAGGGACCTTCTGGTTATGAGCCAGACGCGCTAGCCATCTGCGCCACCATGCTAGAAAGTATTAGATTGATATTATTGTATTTCTAGTTTTTTACGTTTTTTAACTTTTTTGTTATTTGTTGTAGTGAGAATTTACGCACGAGCAGGAGCGGCGGCAGCAGCGGCGGCCTTCGCAGCCTTGGCAGCGACGGACAGAGGGTAGTGGCTGCTGAGGTACTTCTGGAGGTTGAGGATGCGCAGGGTGTCACTCTCATTGACGTTGAGGAGCTTGCGGAGAGTGGCATCGGGCTTGATCACCTGCTTCTCCATCAGACCCTTCTCAGTGGCGTACTTGCAGACACGAGTGGTGACCTCCGCACGAGAGATGAGAGAACCCTTGGGGAGACCCAGGAAGGTGGCGAGTGCGTCAGAGATCTGAGTAGGGATGGTGAAGACGGAGGGCTTCTTCTCAACAGGAGCAGAGCCATCCGCAGGCGCAGCGCGTCGGCGGCGACCACCCTTGGAGGCCTTCTTCAACTCACGAGGGATCTGCTTCTCCAGCTTCTTCATGTTGGAATGGATGGTGTTGATGGCAGTGCGAGCAGCGTTGACGGCCTCCACGAGGCTGGTGAACTGAGCAGTGATGTCGACGTTCTCCTCAGTGGCGGCAACAGGTGCAGCAGTGGCAGGAGCAGGGACGGAGACAGGAGCAGGGGCGACGACGACGGGAGCGGCGACCACAGGCGCAGGTGCGGCAGTGGCGGTTGCAGGAGTAGTGGAGGCGGCGGACTTCTTGGCGGACTTCTTAGGAGCAGTTGCTGAGCTAGACATTTGTATATTGATGTTTGGGGAAGTTTTTGCTGTTAACAAACGCGGGAATGATGACGTGAATAGTGTGTCGGAGTCGCTCAATTTTGTTCGCATTCCGGGGGAAAAAGTCGCAAGTGGCCCCAGTGCGCTCGTTTATTTCAGTCACGGTTCCTACAGTTTTTTGTCGAACCGGAAGGTAGAATGTCCGAACGGAACTCTCAATGTAAGAACATTAAATCCAAGAAACTGGAAAGAGAACAGTGTAAGAATGTTGCAACACACGGAGATTATTGTGGAATTCATTACAAAAAGCCAGTGCCATTTGGAATGACTGTAAGGAAGGTTCGGAAACTCAATAAACTATCACTCAAAAAGATCCGGGATGAAAAGGCACATCGCATTGGCGCTTGGATTTACAAACAGATGCGGAATCGTCGAGTTCGGATCCAAGGGGTTGGATTGGTGGATCGACACCTCTTGGCCAACGACACGGACTTCTTCTCGACGGAATCGTTGCTGGATTTGAGTGGTTTGTACTTCTTTTCCTACATTGATGGAGGACAGGTGTATGGATTTGATATACGGTCGATTCACACCCTAATTGGCAGAACTGCAGACACTCGGCCCACAAATCCTTACACTCGGACACCTATACCGGAGCCTGTTCTCAAGAAGATTCGGAATCGTATAGAAACCTTACAGAAATTGGGACATCCCACTGTATGGATTCCTTTAGAACCCCCGACCCCTGAACAGCAGTGGCGAATGCGTGTGGTGGACTTGTTTGCAAAGATTGATGAACTCAATTATTACTCGTCCCCGGATTGGTTCATAGAGTTGTCCAATCGACAACAGCGAACGTTTTACAGAGAGTTGCAGACGATTTGGAGTTTTCGAGCAGGTCTGAGTGAGGAACAGAAGGAGTCCATTGTTCCAGATCACGGGTCCGGCTTGTTTACTATGAGTCCATGGGCGGTCATTGATTTGACAGAGCACGCAATACGGAAATTGAACATGAATACAATTCGGCTTTTAATTACATCTGCTATAGACCGTCAGGACCGTATTTTGGGTGCAATGTATGTTGTAAGTGCGTTAACACTTGTGTCGGATGGAGCAAGAAGAGAATATCCTTGGTTACACGAATCTGTGTATGAACCACCAACTCCTAGGAATGTTGTGTACGAAGTTCCTACAACACGGTTTGATTGGATACAACGGTTTTTCGGAGCGCAGAGAGAGGGTGAAATGCCTGTGCTTCGACTACCTCCTGCTCGGGAATAAGCACCTTATAAAATAGATGGACGCACAGGTTTCACTAGTTTCAATTATTGGTGCTCTTGTATTAATTGTGCTTTCCTTAGTTGTAGCAAGCCTTTCAAGTCATACAAAATCACCAGAAGAACCGTTGGGACAGTTTATCATTTTACATGAAAGCCATACGCCGATACACATTCGTAATCTTCCGGAAGGACCTACGAATCTTAACGATCTTGAGTATTATTTGGGTCCACACGTAACTGGCTCGCCTCACCGGAAATCACCTACTAAAAAATCAAAACGGAGCAAATCCCCTAAGGCAAACCGACACTAAAATCGTCAGGGTCCATTTTTTTCGACTTTTTGCGACCAAAATTGAAGGCCCCAAAAAGTCCAAACCTGTCAGCATTCCACCGTTTGATATGTCTGTTGCAACACCCACCACATTTAATCTGTCTTCTCTTACCTTCTCCGAGTTGAAGAAACTCGATAATGGCTCTTCAGCCATCTACATCAACTGCGCCACGGGTCCTGATCGTAAGTTCCGCATCCAGGGTCCTCAGATGCCTGTTCCTTACAAGGCCAACGATTACCAGGGCAATGGTAAATTCAGTGTCAGCCAGTCCTTCCGTGACGAGGCTATCAATCCCAAGGTCAAGTCCTTCCGTAAGATGGTCGAGTCTGTCGATGCCCATGTACTCAATGAGGTGACTAAGAATGCAGGGAAGTACCTTGGCATTGAGGGTGCTAGCAAGGAGATGGTCAAGTTGTTCTTTACGCCTAGCATACATTTCGCAAAGGACAAGGTGACCAAGAAGGTTCGTACCGATCTGCCTCCTACCTTTCAGGCAAAGTTGAATCAGAAGAATGGAGCCTTTGATGCAGAGATGTATGACAAGGATCTGAAGCCCGTCAAGAACGAGGAGGGCAAGTTGGCATCTCCTCTCCAGATCCTACAGCAGAATTCTGAGTTTACCGGAATCTTTGAGTGTGGAGGTATCTGGATTGTCGACAAGAAGTTTGGAGTTACGTGGAAGCTCCACTCTGCTTGGATGAATGTATCTGCAGGTGTATCTGCCAGTGGTCCTTCCTTTGTAAGCGAGGATGGCAACAGTCTTGTGATTGCTTCTGACGGTCTGAGTGCGGAGGAGGAGGCGGGTGTCCTGAGTGCTGTCGCTCCTGATGAGGAGGGTGACGCAGAGGACGAGGCAGAGGAGGAAGAGGCGGAGGAGGAGGCCGAGGAAGAGGAGGCTGTTGTAGCCCCTCCCCCTCTTCCTGTAAAGGTTGCGCCTGTCGTGACTCCTGCACCAGTGGCTGCGACGACTACTGCGACTGCTGCGACGACTGCGACCAAGAAGGTTCCAAAGAAGACTGCAGCCGCCACTGGTCGTTAAGTATAAACACAATAAACACAATAAACACATAAATAAATAAAAAATTACTAAAAAGACAAATACAAAAACAAGAATTACATTTTTTCTAAACATCTGGTAGAACCATGCTTGAATTCTTGGATGACATCCCTTCCTGGGCGTACAACTGGTGCTACTTTTTTGCCTTTCTGGGTGCGCTGCAACTCTTGAAGATCCCGATCCTTCTCTTCGTCTTCCAGAAGATTGGTCTTGTTCTTTCCTTATTTGTGCTTGCAGATGTTCTCGTCAACTCTGCGACACTTTTTACACTGTTCTGGATGTGCCGATCCAGTCTTCGTAATTCCAAATACTAAATGATTAAAAATATGTACTCGTTTGTTTGTAACAAACATATACATTTACGGACGCCCGTTCTTGACAATTTTTATACTAAATCCCCGATGGGGATTCCGTATAAACATGTATAAGACGGGACTATGCATTGCCCAAACCAGAGCACTGGGCAGGGGATATCTTACGATATCCCGCCAGTAACACATTTGTAGAGCAAGCGCAGGTGCCTTGTCCAGCACCAGCTTGTTGACCTACAAGGTATCCTCCAACGATTACACTGGCTACGACACTCTCAGAGGATCCAGTCCCTTGACTCCCTTGGGAAGGACCTTGGATTCTGTGAAGAGAGGAAGGATTTGCAGCGAGATCCTTGGTAAAGGTAAAGTTGGCAAGTTGTCTGCGACGAGAAGTCGTGAGACTGGCACTCAAATTTGTTGAAGGCATTGTTCTACTATCATGCATGATTTTAGTTTTCAGTAACTCCAGTAAATCGTCGAATTGGTAGGCACACATTTACAGATGGCAGGGGATCGTTGTTAGGAGGTCGTACAGGTGGGCAATACGGTGCAGGCGCAGGAGGGAAATATTGTGAAAATCGGGTGTCTGGATTGTACGGATCGAAACTCTGAGCGACAGCAGCCTGGGCTTTTGCTTGTACCACTCGTGAGGCCGGAACAGTCCCCACAGTCACATAGGAAATCGGGGCCCCGGGAACTGTAGGGATTAATGTAGTTTGTTTGTTAGTTGTAACCACACTGATTGTAGAATTAGCAGCACAAGGAGCAATCACATTGGTTGTAACAAAGAGTGAAGGACAGGTTTCTGCAGTCACACGTACGGATTCGGGGACTGCGGCAACATTTGTTACAACGGGCGGAGTGTATCCGACACTTCGTAAATTATACACAGGTCCAAATCCACATTGTTTGTAAGAACGATACATTCCTACCATGTCCGTACGGAACAAAAATCGCAGAGAACCGTAAGGAATGAACAATCTGTTTGGAAACTTAAACGCGGGAAAGAAAGGCGTTCTTCATACAATACACGCTTATTGGGGAACCTTTCCCTTAGTAGTTCTCTTGTTAGCAATTCTCTCCTTTTTTCTAAGCACAATCACCTGTTTGATAAAACCGGGAACTACTTATGAACGGTTTGATACACAAATACCAAATCGGCAAATCAGTCTTGCAGAAATAGCCAAGAAATGGACAGTACAACTTGAAAAAGACGATACCTTGCTGGACAAGGTGTCGGATGCCACGTGTGCTGTATTCAAACAGATCTCGCAAACGACCATTCAATCCGACTCAGCGCCCACGCTAGATACTCCGACACCTGTGGACAATGATGCGCTGAAGCGACGGGCTATGAAAAAGTTTCAGGATGCTAAAAAGACCTATATGGCAACGCACAACAATCAACCCCTGTTGGAGTGTTTTGCAGGCGATGATGACAAGGATGCTGAATCTGATTTACAAACAGCATATACAGCTCTGAACGCGCAGTTAAATGAGACAAATATGAAGTTAAAGGCACGCAGTGTAAATGCAACCTTGGGATTTACTAGACCTTACGTAAATGACATCATGAATGGATTTACACCACAGCAGGAAGGGTTTGCCTTACAAGGTGCGGATCTTATAACAAAAACACAAGCACTTATTGAAGAAGCAAAACGAATTCACAATCTGATTCAAGCCTTGCCAGATGTGGCTCTTCATCAGAAGCAAGTCTTGGATTCGGTGAATGCACAAAAAGCAAAGGTGTCGAAACCAGATGCAGCAGCAGCCAAAAAAGATGAATATGCTCAGCAAGCGAAAGATCCGAAATATTCGGAATAATTACGCGTGATCATTTACATAGGGTGTTCGGAACAAAGGCATATCATTTGTTTTTTCGTGTTTTGTTACGTGACAGTTTGCTGGAAGGTGGCCTGTACATCCACAGATATGACACTCCGTTGTTTTATCCTTTTTAAGTTTTTTGTTAGAGTTGTTCGTTACACATTTGTACTGTTTCACATGCTCAATCGTATTTGCTTTACAAGTTGACTCATGAACCCCGCACTCGAACGTATCTGTAAAGAGTTTGTAGCAATGGATACAGGTAGCATCCTCTATATCCTCCCAGTAAACGAAAGGCACAGGTTTTCCATTTCTTGAACGTATGTCAGCCAAAAGTTGGCTGTTAGTAGGCATGAAGGATGATATGTGATGCTCTGTGTGACAGACACTTCAATTTTTCAAGTTTCCAGGCCCTACACATTTCCAAGGTGCACAACATTGGTATCTACATCGGTTGGAGTAGCAGGAACGTTGGATTTTACGACAGTTGTTGGTAAGGGTGGAAGAGGGCAAGATTCTGGCATACTGGTCGCCACACCTTCAGTTGGATGTTTGAGTCGAAGACCAATCATGGTCTTATTGTGACCCACTGAGGTTGATCGAAATCCGTACTTTAACAAGGTGTCACCCACAAGTTTACGCATGACGTTGCGATTGTACAATTTATGAAACACTGTGTGAGGAATGTACTTGTTACAATAGTCCTTAATGATACCGTCTAACAAGTAAGCCTGGACTTTTCCGTGGGGTTCCGCTTCAACTTCGTGATCTGCATACACCTTGATCCATTCTTCAAGAATCACCTGTTTTGTCTGTTCGGACATAAGAGTTGATTCATAGGTATCCCACGAGTCGAGGGTGTCGAGAAAGAGTCGTACGCGCTCCACTGTTGGACAGCCGCGAATACAAAGGGACCAGGTCTCGTGCCACGATGTCAGAATCGGCATAGAGTCTGGTTTAATTCCAAATTGCGATCGTTCCCACCGTAAGAAGACTTGATGGACACTGCTCACACCCTTATACGCTTCCGCTGGGATTTTGAAACTGCGTGCAGTGTAATGGACAAGACGTTCCATGGTCTTGTATGAAAGAGGAATGACGGTACTATTTACTGCCTTGGATTCAAACATGCCGGTTTCCATCTGTTGGAGCATGGTGCCGACGGCGCCATCTGGTGTTGTAGGTAGAGATTCGTACAACATTCGTTCATTCAGTTTCATCTTCTTGAAGGGGGCGAAGACGTGCGCCAAGTCCAGTTCGGAGCGTGGAATCCAGTCGCTCACTCCATCTCTGATTCGTGCGTCTTGACTGGCTAAATACCATTCGACCGCCGCTTTTACAAGAGCGATGGAGGAGGGATGTTGGAACGCCCAAGATGCACTGCTGACTCGACGACTTACGACGAAATCTGGATACAAATCACTTCCGAGTCGTTGTTCCCACGCCTTTCCAACAGCGGGATCCAGGATGACGCGACTTCCTTTGTCTCGTCGGATTTCGTGTGCGGTGGGTGTAAAGACCCAGGCATAAGGAATAGATCGATCTTCTGCTACGGGTACCAAATCATAGGCTTCTTCGACTTCTGCGTGAAGTTGTGCTAACAAATCGGTCACCCATTTACGACGTCGTTTTAGCATAACGCCTCCGACTTCTTTTACAACGGGTTCTGCGGATTTTACAGGTCTTGACACATTGAGACGAGCCCGTGTTCGTTCCATATCACACAGTTGTGTAATGTAGGTTCTGTATTCTGTCATACGGGTTTCGTCGGTGGTGTCCAAATCAACGGCTGGAAACTTCGTGGGTTGTTCTTCGCAGACGGTGAGGAGTTCTTCCTTGAAATCGTGAGGCACTTGTTGCGTTTGAAGGGCCACAGTTGCATCAAGGAATCCACACAGGCGAATGTAGTAAAATTCCAGTTCTTTGATATTTGGTACGAAATCTGAGCACAAGGATCGTAACCAAATGCGTCCAGCACATCGAATTTCGATGGTGAGAACGGTACGTTCTTTGGGCTCCATAGAGGTGTTCTTACTACTATACAGTTGGATCTCCTAAGCATCAACTTTTACCGCAAGGGTCCAGTATCCTGTCGGATACTTTTACCGCAAGGGTCCAGTATCCTGTCGGATACTTTTACCGCAAGGGTCCAGTATCCTGTCGGATACTTTTACCGCAACCCTAAATAAGATGAACCCCATAATCAAGGTCGATCGATCCAAAGCGGTTCCGGTCTATACCGTGCGTAAAATTCTGACAGACGCGCAGACAACTGCGTGCAAGGGAAAGTTTATGGATGAGTCTTACTACCCGGTAATACTGAAGGAAGACGGAGATGTGTATACGGAAGACGGCGAACTGTTGGTTCGTTTTCGTAAAAACGTCTTGTCCAAGAAAGCCATTGATGATGCGTACGAAGCCATGAAGGTGTTTGTACGCAATGTGACGACGAACAGAGGATACGCTAGTGGTTCCGAAAAAGGATTAGCAACAGGCCAAAAGAATCCTGTGCGTTCCAATATCATGGGGTACTTTGACAAGTGGAGTATTTCCCAACGATCGACCTTCAAGCGTTCCGGAATTAAGGCTCCAGGCAGGTGCCGTTATTGTACGTTTAACGTCAAATTTCCGAAGGACTGGGAGAAGATTGTACCTCTCATCAAGGAAATTGATCAGCAGTACAAGAAACTGTGTCCGAAGGAGCATGCGGATCAACTAAAGGCCGCGAACTCCACGCCCTTTCACATTCCCGGAACAGCCTTCAGTACCTTGACTACCAATCTGAATTTTCGTACGGCAGCACATCAGGATACAGGAGATTGGCCTACAGGATTCGGAAATCTTGCTGTGATTGAACGTGGGAAACATTACGAGGGAGCGTATACAGGATTTCCTCAGTACGGTGTGGCTGCAGATTGTCGTACAGGTGACTTCTTGGCGATGGATGTTCATCAGGTTCACGGAAATACACCCAAGAATCCCAAAGACGATGACAGCATCCGATTGAGTTTGGTCAATTATTTACGACAAAATATTGTAAAGAACTGCCAACACGAGCAACTGTACAATCCTCAGAAACTGGAGAATCGTATTCAGGCGTGGCGTAAAAGCCAACATAAGACTGCCAAGAGGCCAGGGTATCGTGGTTTGAAAAAGCCGAAAGCCTTGAGGCAAACACGAAAACTCAAAAAGACTACCCGAATAGAACCCATTGAACATGCCTCGTAATTGCCACGGACTGAGCATCAAAGGATCTGGATATGTCAAGCCTGAGCAGGGCGCGGATTCGAGCAAGATGGCAGAAGAGATGAAGAAGATGATGGAGGCGAGGGCTATGCAGGACACGAAGTACTTTCCTCAGACGCCTGTTGGTTCAACAACGCAAGATCCAAAGAAGAAATGAAGATGTTGTTCAATCACTGTCCGAATCTGAATCTACTAAACTCAACGAATACATTCGGAATCTATACAACATCTCTGTAAGGGCGATATAGGAGGATGATTCATCTTCTCGGAACATAAGGCGAATAGGAAATTCCAAATCTTCCTCTATGATTTGTTCACACCGATGTTTCAACCGTCGACGGTTGGTTTCAACAGATTGCGTTCCAAAGAGATGGCACGGATGAGTCGGTGAGGTAACCAAAACACCATTTGGAAACTCAAACAATGGTTGAATCAACCGTTTGAGCCGCAGGGAAATCGCAGGATTTGTTTCTGTACTTACAGCATCCCATAGATCTTCCATAGCATTATAGTAGCGATTTTGTGCCATTCTATATTTATAGATTAGCATAAAACTGAGATATCATTTTTTACAAAGGATCAGTAGAATGAACACACCCTTGTACGTTTCTATCACGTTGGCGATTCTGAGTATTGCAACTTTGGTGGATGCTTTTTCTACTGAGCATGAATCTGTACAGCAAGCTGTCGCCGTCTTGGACACCAAGGAGGTGAAGGGAGACGTGACCTTTGACAATGAAGCGGGGGGCGTACGTGTCAAAGCCAAATTTACAGAGTTGTCCGGGCAACATGGATTTCACATCCACAAGGCGGGAGATTTACGAGGGGAAGGATGTAAGGGTGCATGTGATCATTACCATGTAGGTGCACCCCAACAGCATGGCGGTCCACCTGGACACGGTAACAAAGGAGAAAGGCACACAGGCGATTTAGGAAATGTTACAAAAGGATCCTACACCTACCATCTCAAAGGTATCACCGTCAATGATCTTCTGGGCCGTTCCGTCATCATTCATGCCGACAAGGATGATTTGGGATTAGGAAAGGAAGTTGACAGTCTTACAACAGGTCACTCAGGGGCTCGCATTGCCTGTGCCATCATTGGTAGAGCCAAATGCTAAACGTATTTTAAACAAAATAAATACTCTATTGTTTCTTCACCGTCGTTGTACGAAAAAGACTTAAAGCGTTTGTAAGGTCGTTCTACTACTGTAACCGTTCCGTACAACGACATTAATTCAATCATCCTCTGTTTGTTCACGAGTCCTTCGTTGCTGTACGAAAGAAACAACCATTTACATTTGAGTCGAGCAAAGACAGAAATAAAGGCGGCATCCACCTCCCCTTTCTTACAAAAGGAACTCAGGAAGCAATCGGACGGAATGCCCGTTTTGCCGTGTACAATTGTAGCAGCCTGTTCGGACGGTGTTCTCGCAATCACATTCAATGGAAAGTAGTTTTTACTATATTGACGGTCGTTGTACGGCGGGTCCATATACACAATGTCCACAGGTGCAAATGCAGATGTAAGGACATCCTGACAGGTTACAGCCGATCCAACAGCTCCTGCGACTCGTGTTGTGTGAATCGGTTCCAGAACAAGGGGAGTCAAGGCCTTGGGCTTGAAGTCTTTGAGAAAGGATCCGTACACAGCAGGAACGTTGCTCACTGAGTCTGCAGCGACAAGCAAACACGCAAGCAAGAAGGTGCGATCCGTTGTGATTAAATCTGCCTCCTCAATCCGTTGTCGTACATAATCGATTCGTTTTGCATTTTCCTCAGTAAAAAACATTCGTTCGCCAACGGGTGAATAATTACGTGTAATAAATCCGACACAATCTAAATGCGCTCCGCCATCCAATTCAGCATTTGTTTCTTCTAAAAAGGCTTCCACTGTTTCGTTATAAATACCGGTTACAAAGGCATTCGTAATGATCGAACTATACAGTTCGGCGTCATTAGAAAAAACAACGGCGCCCTCGGATCGAAAGAGATGACTGACGATGCCGGTGCCTGCAAAGAGATCGGCGATTCGTACATCAATCAAAGATGTGAGTCCTGTTTTTTCCAGAATAGACTGTTTGAGCCATCCGAGAAGGGGGTATTTGGATCCGATGTATTGAAGGCGTTTCACCATCTACTGACTTACGAAGAGAAGGTCTTAGGCTAGACCGACGCAAAGAAGGTGGATTTTGTCCACGAGGTAGGATGAAGTTTTGAAACAGATTTCTTCTTTTGAAAGGTGTTGGACGAATGAACAATATGCAGGATGGTGTCAGACGGATTCAGTTGATACATCGGTTCTGTAAAGTTGTTTGTAAACACGTTTTCCACAGCACAAATTTCCGCATCGTCGTACCGGTGATTTAGCAAGTACGACATACGATACGCCATTGTACAATGAAGAGCATGTTTATCATGATAAGGGCCCGCAACATAAATTGTGTCATCTTCTTCGAAATACATGTAGACCTTAGAACACCCTGCGACTTTAGCAGTTGGATTCGATGCAAAGACATCCACTACAGAGCGGACACGCATAGGTGGATAGATATCATCGTCGTCCATAATGACTATAACGTCGCCGCGACACAAAGAGGTGAGGTAATTCAGTTTATATCCCATGGGTTTTCGTCCAGTGGTTTGAATATAGCGAATATTGGGAAGAGTGACGGCATCGAAGAAGGCCTTTGTTTTCATTTGTTCCTTGGGATCGCCATCATCGAGAATCAACCATTCCATTTGATCGTGGGGATAGTCTTGATTGGTGTAGTATTTGATCAGATCCGGAATGAATCTGGACCGATTGTAGGTAACAGTTAGTACGCTGACAAACATTGTGATGGTTAAAAAACAAGCAACAAGGCGTCCAATTTTTTATGAATAATATACACGCCGCAATCCGTATTTACGTATTGCGGCTTGTAAACAACAATCACATTCGTGACAAGGCTTGGACAACAACAAGTCGCCTGTAACAGAAACGCGCAAGACCACCAAGGTTGCACCTCGCAACAACGTTGTGTCTCCTACAGCTTTTAACACTGCTCGTTCTGCATGCATGGTGAACTCACTTCCGCCTCGGCTGCGAGAGGCCACACGATTGGTGGCCATGGCGAGCAGGTGTCCACGACGACTATAGATGCGGGCGATGTGGAGATGTGTGTTCATACGAGTTGCAGCAATAGGTCCGTAATCCTTTGCTAACTCAGTATAATTCGAACGTAAGAATGGCATAATTGTACAAGGGGGACTTCAAGTTTCAAAGAGTTCAATTTTTCCTTGAACCCCCATATATGGTTGACGCAAAACAATGCCAGGTTTAGGGCTGGAAGCCCAAAACCCTTAAAGTTCCAAATGAGACAAAGTCTCATTTGGAACTGCCCCTGGTGTTCACGCTGGTGTTTGAAAGATGATGCATGTAATTACATCTTTGCATGTGGCTTGCAGACCAAGGGCGGATTTTTTGTAGGAGCGGGATGTGGCAAATCATGGTGTTGGGAGTGTGGAAAAAAGTTTTGTGGTCAGTATGTGAATCCGGCAACCGGTGTCAAGACAGCCGAGGCCAAAGAAACGCATAATGCAGACTGCTGTAAACAAGAAGTTGGCTTTATACAAGATCAATACTGTCCAGGAGGTCACAACTCACATTGTGGGAGACGATTTTAGATTGGGGTCATCTAAATCCTATAAAATACCCAAGAACCAATATACACAACAGGACACTGCATAGAATCGTCATAAAATGATGCGTATCCCTCATTATTTATTCCAATAAATGTTCTATATGCGGTAGTTTCCATCTCCTTACAGCCTCCATTACTGTATATTCTATATTGAGTGCCTTGCACAAGTGCTGAGACAGGTAACGAATCCATTTTATAATAATATACTGAATATATTCTTTAGATCTACAAACTTTTGGACTGTTGAACATTCTACAGTAGAGGAAACAGGGACATCAGCGCCTTGCCGTACTGATTTTCACCCGTCACTGTCTCTCCTGTAACCTTGCCTCCTAGATCGCCGCCACCGTTGTACACAAGTACACCGTTGACAGCCTTGACTTCTTTCAGGATTGTACGGAAATGCTCGTCCTTTTCGAGTCGTTGTCTCAGGTAGGTCGTCATAACACCAGCAGCAGCCGCCTCCCATAACTTGGGGGACCACTTGGCTCCCACTTCCTTCATTCGCACTGCCTTCTGTGCGTCTCTCTGCGCATCTCCCTGTTCCTCTAACACATCTGTTTGCTTGTCGATGGACTGTTTGGACACAGTAGCGAGTTTGGTTGCCACTGATTGATGAATGTTACCGAGAGATCCGAAGAGTTGAGGACCGAGTTCCTTGCGGTTTGTCGCCACCTTGAACTTTTCCGCACCCAGAACGGCTTCGAAGGTAGGATAGATGATCGTGGGCGTATCCTTGTCTTGGAAGTTGAAGGGAGCGTAGGTACTGAGATAACGGCGCCAATGAGGATCCTTGCGCTTGAAATCGTCCTTTTGGGCGGAACGATGGTAGAATTGAAAGATGGGGCCTTTGGCTTCTGCAGCGGCAGATGACGAAGAAGCAGCAGAACTAGATGTAGGTGCTTCCAATAATTCTAGAGCCGCCGAAGGAGGTTCCACCAGTTCCAAGGTTCCTACAGGAGCCTCTTCAGCATCTACGAGGGGTAATTCAACTTCAGCATCTACGAGGGGTAATTCTTGTTCTGCAGCAGCAGAAGATGACGACAAAGCAGTGGCAGAAGATGACGACAAAGCAGTGGCAGAAGATGACGTCCCTTCGTCCACCAAGGGCAACAACGCCTCGCCCTCTCCTTCGCCCTTACGCCGCAAGGACTTGCGCTTGAATATAAACCATCGATTGAGGAAACTAAACTCCTTCAACGTTTCCGACATGGGATAGTTATGCCCTGCAGCCAAGGCCATCTGATAACTGGTTTTGAAGAGATTTGTAGACTCGACGAGTCCCATCTCTGCACATTCCGCTGCATTCATCAGTTCAAACCCAATGTCTGCAAGTCGCTTTGTCAAATAGGGAAAGGATACTAAGTACTCTGTGTGAGCCGCGCCAATACTCGCAAAGTTTACATCAATCGCCTTTCCTACACTGGCATCTGTTGCTGGAAGCATCAAATCATTTCCTTCATACATACGTTTGATCGTCCAGACATCCGTTTCCTCTTCGACACCTCTCTTGACTCCACCCACAGGAGTATCTTTTAGCAACTTAAGCACTTCGTCGCCATCAAAGCAACATCCTACAAAGTGTCCGCCGACTTTGACCGTGGATGCTAGATTCTTGAGCCATCCATTGACCTTTCCAAGATCTTCAAAGAAGTAGTGAAGGGTGAACATAAGAGAGCAGACATCAAATCGATCTTTCGCAGCACGCCCTCGCAATTCGATGGCTGCAGGAGGAGCATTCTCTTCATTCTCCCCCCACAACGTACGCAGAATTGTACGATCAAGAGGCGTTATACCTGCAGAACCATCGTGAAAGGGTTTCGTGCTGTCGGCTTGCACAAAGATCATAGGAGGAACCTTGCGTCTTGACTTCTGTTCTAGATAACGACGATACGCACCATTCTTATTATCTGTCAAACCCGTTAGCGCAATATCGGAGCCGAGAACCCAACCTGCACGGGCATGCAGCCATTTGTGTAAATCGCCGGCTTGTCCCACGGACATATCAAAGACTGCTCCACCGGGTCGAATTGTTTTCGATAGCAGAATCAGCGTCTTAATGTACTGATTGTGGAAATCCGCAAGTCCGCGAACCTTGAACAAATCTCGTTGCGAAGGCTTTCTCTTGTAATAGGACTTTGTACCTGCTGCTGAACCAGAGGCTTCCATACGTTCTTGGGTAATCGATCCATTGCGAATCATATACTCCGTTACAGGTTCGTGGATGCTTTTCCAGATGTCATTGGCGACACGTTCGTTGTTCATGGCACTCATATCACCATTGTGAAACTGCTCCGTCTTATCCCATCGAACACGCATCGGTTCCCACCGCCATCCTTCGGCTCGTTCAGGATGATAGACCATTTCCACAATAGTGTGGCTGCGAATGGGGTCACCGGATTCCTTACAGTAAATGGTGTCGTCTGTGTTTCCAAGCGGCAATCGACTGGTCACGGAGGATGCGCCGGTGGCATCAATCGCTCCTTCATTAATCGCAACATAGCAGACGGCGGCCATGGGATCAGGAGGTTCAGGAGAGAAGATGGTTTTACGATACTGATTTGCTAAGGATGAGGGAGATGGATAAGGACGATTGTTCAACACCGTATCGCGTGGATCTTCAAGGGCTGGATCTGCAGACGAGGCTACGAACAACCCAAGAGCCTTGCTAAGCGCAATTTCGGATCCGTTGTCTCGCGCGGTCTTCATGTCCACCTGAGTGGGACGGCCTGCCTTGTCTAATTCCTTTTCTGTTACGACTAGAAAGTCTACACTGTTTTGGGAAGCGGGTTTCCACTTGAGTTGCGAACGCCAAGTACCAAACTTCATCATCGGGCTCGGATTAGGAGTGAAGATCAAGCCATCTGTATGATAGGGAGCAGTGGCCGTTACGCGATCCAGAACTTGACCTGCAATATGAAAGATTCCAACTGGATCTGTAGGATCAGCGCTCGTTTGAAAGGTCTTCATATCAATCTTCAGTTTCTGATCTTCGGGGATGTGAGCAATCGTCTCCATCGCCTTGCTAATTGTCCCTACAGCATCCGTAAGAGCCGCGAGTCTCGTTGCGCCTTTTTCGGCCCGCACAAGAAAGGGCCGACCTGACACGTCTTCCCCCTTGCGCCCATTGAAGATGTCAAAGGCGTAGTAATGATTGACAGCCGCTCCTGTTTTATCATGAGTCACCCATTCGCCGTCCAGAACAGCACCGGCAAATTCGGCGGTATCGGCTGCATCTAGACGACGGTTTGTAGCGTATACCGTCTCACGATTGTCTACAAGAAAGATGTGTCCACTTTTGGCGACTATAAGGATGGCACGAGATCCATCCGCCTTGTCCGTGATGTTGTAGTCTCCATATCGGACATTGGGCGTGTCTGGCTCTACTGTCAAACCCATATGTTCCCGGGTGAGGGTGACGGATTTAGGCCCGGGAAACTTGCCTCGTGGGGTTTGTGTTTGTGTGTACAATTGGTTGAGGACGTTGTCGCGCACTTCTTTGCGTACCAGCACATAGGACTTTTGAATCCCCCGGAGTACATGGACAATTCCTGTCAGGAGAGAGGATTGGGTAGCAGTTCCTGTGGCTTCGACTTCCATTTCATAGCGAATGGGTTGCTTGGTGATTTCTGCCGCCAAGAAGGTCAAGGCGGGGATGTAGGAGCCACGGTTGTCCCGTTTACTCTGTTTGACAAAACTTGCGTCAAAGACGATGCCAAGATACTTGGTGGATGAGAAACGGATGCGAGTCATGTAGCGAAAGGTTTTGGGTATCGTAGCCCATTTTGCAAGGGCCTGGGAAACACGAGGATCGTCGAGCGGAATGGATTGTTCCCGGCGAATTTTCACACGGACGTCGTAATCTTTGAGATCGACATCAGTGTTTCCAAGCACGTTCTTGTCTTTTAAGAGAACATGAAAGGGTTTGCCCTGGATTGTGTTATCACGACAGTAGGCTTGGATAACCGCTTCTCCGACAAGGGTGAACCGCAAATGATTGGGGAGCATGATGTTCAACTTGACTTCCTGCGGTTCCTCCTTGAGTCCGAGACTACGGAGATGCTTGATTGCATTGAGAAACCTTGTATAATCCAAGGTGGGCAAGGTGGCCTCCAGTTCTGTATCGGGAGTTTTGGACCAAAGGGTCCAAAGGCTGTTTAAAGCCTCTTTTTCCTTGGATCTTAATTCCATGGACATTCTTCTACATGGGGTGGGAATTTCAGAGCACGGTTCAACTTTTCCGAATTATTGTAGAAGTCGTTGTTTTAACTTCCAGACAGCAATGGATACAACTCGTTGCGCCTTGGATCCTGTTAAATCGTGGAGACCCAGTTTGTCGGCTAGAGACTGTAAATCTTCCACATTCAAATGAGCAAGAGATTTCATAACGGAAGGAGGAGGAAGATAGGCGTAGCCTATGGAGGCACACAAAGACACAAGGGCCTTGCTGTCTATGGGATCCGATTTAACGGACCCGTTAGAATATACGTGAAACAAGGGAACGGGAGTGGTAAATGTTTCTTCGGATGAATCGGCTGCGGGAAATACTGTGACAGATTTGTCTGCATCGGACCAAATGGCAATGCGAATGCGTTGAGCAACACAAATGAAATCTAGAAAGGCGGATGTATTCTTATCTTCTAGCACTTGATCCCATAGAAAGGGACTTTTTGCACGTTTTAGTGCGTTGATGTCTCCCCCGGATGCACAACGAGGTTTAAGATAGGATTCGAGTCCAGAAAGAGTCCAGCCACGAGCACGTCCACCTTGCGATTGGTATATAGATCTCATAATGGACTCAAGGCGTTGGGCTTCTTCACATTCCATACGCTGTTTCATCGCGTGGGATGCCATACAATACAAAGAATCTCGTAGATTCATTCCGAGAGATATGGGATCCTTGTTGTCCAGGGGACGTTTGGGTTCTAGAGGTTTTGAAATAGATG
>Ga0114967_10001293_pt1 | contig 20898 bp, 17 predicted proteins | sample M_130628_MF_Meta_FD_92639 | JGI IMG/M metagenome (GOLD analysis project Ga0114967, IMG submission 92639) | Freshwater microbial communities from Lake Montjoie, Canada to study carbon cycling - M_130628_MF_MetaG | ecosystem: Environmental > Aquatic > Freshwater > Lake | place: Lake Montjoie... | reverse complement strand
GTAAATGTGCCAGAGCCAGAAAATGTTACTCCATTACTGACAGTGGTGGCAATATCCCAAGTACCAACCTTAGTCACGTTGGCATTAAGTGTCATGGTGTTGGCCGAAGTTACGGCTTGCCCTATGGTATAGGTGCCGTTTAAGGTAGCATCGCCTGTACAATTAGCACCCCCGTACGCGTTTACTACAGCAGTACCATTGGTAGCTGTTTTGCAATCACCGCATAAGGATGGCAAATTAATCGTTGTTTGGGCAAATAAATTGCTGCACACAAACAGCAAAAACAGCCACGACAAATGTTTCATGTATAAAAAATAATGTTTCATTTTACTTTAAATTTTGTATATTAATCAATTGCATTTTAAAAACTTAAATTATTATTATATTAAACAAGACAGCTTATACTTCTTTTATAATTTCTTTTTAGAAAAGCTAGTAAGTGCCGAAACACCTACTACCCTTTTTCTAAAATATGATTTTTATTCGGCTATACAGCGAATTGATTGGCCAATATTACGGCCACCTGTGGTTACTTTAGGCAGATTAGGTGCAGCACTCCCAAAATTCGTATTAACGAAGTAAGCCGCAGGACTTGCTGAAATCGAAACCTCATCACTAGACCAGTAAAAACCATACTGGGCACGAGCAGTTAGCGAACCGTCGGAATCTCTATGTCCAGCTGCAGGCAACGTTAGTAGCTTAGTGCTGGAATTAGGGCCAAAATGCGTGGCAACGCCATAGCTAGTAGGAGTTTGCCCAGCTGACGTAAACGTACCAGTTCTAAAAATTGTATTGTTGGCCAATACGCCCTCCCACTCTACTTTAGAAGGTATTCTCCAGCCCGGAGGGCATGGGTCTTTGGGAGTTTTAGCAAAACTATTCCATGATGCATTGACAGAATAAACCGTATTATTATTCCAGCCAGAAATACTTGCAGTATTGGCTGTGGCTGATGTACTTCCTGTAGGGGCAGCTGCAAATCCACCAGGACCATCATTAGCAGCAGTTTTCCATGTTATTCTTGAGTCGCCAGTAGGTCCGCGTTTACCCCATTGAATGTGTGCACCGGCAAGACCCCATGCGTTGGTTTGCAATACATCATTTGGGTCTAATGAAATATCTGCCCCAAGGTTATGGCATAAAAATTCTTTAAATACACCAGCAGCCACAAATGCCCCACAACAATTACAGTCTTTAACACTGGCTGTAAGTTTAAGTATCTGATCTGATGAACCATCATTGAAGATTACATAAATATTGGCCGTGAGTGGGTTGCTACTCGTCAAACCGAGAGCCTGGGTATTGAGATTTGAATTATAGCTAACTGTTGCTGTAACTGCGGTAGTGATACCGCTACCTGCATCGCCACCCGTGATACCCGTAATGACCTGTCCATTGGTATTGACATACTGAAAACGCACATTAGATACCGTCCCGCTTGGGGTAAAGGTATAGGTCTGGGTATTGACCGAACTCAAACTAAAATCTGATTTATTGCTAGCTCTTGAAGATAATGGTCCACATGAATTGGCATTATCATTATTCAGAGCTATATCAAAACATGTCTTCCCACTAAGGCTACCTGAGGAAGCTGTTGCAAAATTACTCGGATTAAATGCGGCTACTACCGTGGCAGTAGCACTACCACTTGGCGTAGTGTTAGTGGTGAATGTGGTTGAGCCTGTGTTCGTAGGCGTTACCGCACCCGTTAGGGTAATGAGTTGGCAACCAGTACTTGTAAAAGTGCCACTACCCGAAAAAGTCACGCCGTTTTGGCTGGCACTTAACGACCAGCTACCAATCTGTGTTACGTTCGCATAGATGCTCATCGTTACGCCGCTTACTGCTACCCCCTGAGTAAGGGTGCCATTAATTGTACCCAATGTACCTGTTGCACAAGTAGAATTACCATAATTAGCAACCACAGCCGTGCCATTAGTCGAGGCATTAGAGACAGGCTTCACCGTAGTAGTCGCAGTACCCTGTGGAGTAGTATTTGTCACTGCTACCAGTGAGCCTTCCGTAAGTGGTGTGCCCGCGGCTGTTAAGGTGATTGACTGACAGCCTGTTGTGGTAAAAGTACCAGAGCCAGAAAATGTTACACCGTTGTTAGCCGAGGTGGCAATATTCCAAGTACCTATCTGTGTTACGTTGGCATAGAGCGTCATAGTATTAGCCGCTGTTACGGCTTGCCCTACGGTATAGGTGCCGTTTAAGGCAGCATTGCCTGTACAGCCAGCACCCCCGTAAGAACTTACCACAGCAGTACCATTACTCGATGATTTACAATCAGTACAAACCGTTGACAGTGTAATGGTTGTTTGGGCAAATAAATTGCTATAAACAAACATTAATATCAAATACGGTAAATATGCCAAGATTGAAAAACGCTTTTTCTCCATTTTATTTTATTTTTTTTTAGATTAATTAATTACGTTTTAAAATCTTAAAAAATTTATCTTTGGACACTATGGTCAAAAGTGGACAAGTCCACCAAATAGTATAAATATCAACTTTTCCCCTTTGTAGATTAGTATGATTATATACATTAAAAGGCATAGACTTAGCCTATGCCTTTTGATACAATTACTCTGCAATACAACGAACCGTATAAGCCTGCGTTCTATAGCCAAATAAGAAGGCATCGGGGCTTGTATTAACGGTTGTTTGATTAAATCCTAACAAACCCACATAATAATCAGAACCAGTTTGATTACCAGCTACCGCTGTGCTTGATAGATACTGTCCTCCCTGATCATAATTTAATAAAGCCCTACCATCATTTTGTGCCCTGTAACCTGCGGCAGGTAATGATAACGTTGGCGTACTAAGACTTGGCCCGAATTGTTTCATTGAATTGTATATAGGTGTTGCTGAATTAGACCAAGTACCAACAGTAATGGCTGTATTATTAGCTACTACGCCCTTCCATTCGGTAAGCGTAGGTACTCTATAACCAGCAGGACATGGATCATTACTTGTTTTAATTGGTGCTGTCTCTGTACTACTATTCCAAGCATTTGCAGCAGGATTTGTTTGGTTCCAACCAGCTATAGCAACAGTATTGGCGTTAGTGGTAGTGGGAGCAGCAACAAACCCAAGAGCACCATCATTAGCTGCGGTCTGCCAATCAAAACGCGAATCACCCGTAGTATTTGGGCCCCGCTTACCCCATTGCATGTATGCTCCGATAAGTCCAATATTTCCAACATTTGGGTCGAGCGATATGTTTGCCCCTAAATTGTGGCATAGGAATTCTTTAAATACACTGGCTGCCACGTAGGCACCACAGCAAGCACAGTCTTTTACATTGGCGGTCAATTTGAGGGTTTTATCCGATGTGCCATCATTGAAGATTACATAAATATCGGCTGACAGTGGGTTGCTATTAGTAAGACCGAGGGCGAGGCTATTGAGGTTTGAATTATAGCTAACACTTGCTGTAACTGCCGTATTGATATTACTACCCACATTGCCACCTGTGATGCCCGTAATGACCTGTCCATTGGTATTGACATACTGAAAACGCACATTAGATACCGTCCCGCTTGGGGTAAAAGTATAGGTCTGGGTATTTACAGCACTCAAGCTAAAATCTGATTTATTTACATTTCTGGCAGACAATGCCCCACACGAATTAGTATTATCATTGCTGCGGGCTATATCAAAACATGACTTACCACTTAGGTTTCCAACCGCAGCTCTAGTAAATTGTGCAGGGTTAAATGCTGACTGCACCGTAGTAGCCGCACTACCCTGTGGGGTAGTATTTGTTGTCGCAATCAGTGAGCCTGCCGTAGTCGGTGTACCTGAAGCTGTTAAAGTAATGGCTTGGCAGCCCGTGGTAGTAAAAGTACCAGAACCCGAAAATGTCACGCCGTTGTTAGCCGTGGTAGCAATATTCCAAGTACCAATCTGTGTTACGTTGGCATAGAGTGTCATGGTATTAGCCGCTGTTAGGGCTTGCCCTACGGTATAGGTGCCGTTGAGTGTGCCATTTGTGCCTACTGCACAGCCAGCACCGCCTAAAGAACTCACCACTGCAGTACCATTACTCGATGATTTACAATCGCTGCAAGCGGCTGGTAGTGTAATTGTTGTTTGGGCAAATAAATTGCCTACAAAAAGGAATAAAAACAAACTTATATTTTTTGTAAAAAAGTTAAATTTTATCATTATTTTTAAAATTTATAATTTTGAACTAAACTTGTTAAAATAAGAGGCATTTTGACATCCTCCGCGATGCTTATTGTGGCGATAAATGCTTGATTATCAACAAAATAATTTATTTATTTTGTTGATAATCCCGTCTGTACTTATCCATTCAAATTTGGCAGATCGGTAATAAAACTGTCTGACAATTATGGTATATTAGGAATAATCGACATAAATTCTACTCAGATAATTGGCGTTTTTGATAGCAATACGCACTAAAATTTGGCAAATCGGTTTTTTTAATCTTTTTCAAATTAAAACATACGATCCTCCACCAATTGACTGAAAAATAGCCTCTTTTAGCTGCTGCATCGGAAACAAAGTATTTTTTGTTTGAAAATGAGCCACCGTATATGATAGTAGCTGAGGATCACATACATTAAGTTGTAATGGCTATCAATGATGTTATAAGTATAAAATTCACATTCATAATATTTTTTAATTGTATTACTCTTTTTAAAAAAGTATGGAATTAGAATTAGAATATAGCAATCTTCAATCCTGAAAGGGGTGCAAAAAAGGTTTTTACTTACCACTATGAGCATATTTACTATCATAAACCAACTCTTAATCATTATTTAGTCTAAATTTTGTCTTTTTAAATCCTAATTTGATAAGTAAACCTTTATTGAAAAATAAAATCGACCTTACTAAACTTTTGGTACAAAGCACTTCAAATACATCACCAATTTTATTAACCAAAAAGGCTTTTTACTTATCATTTTGAGTATATTTACTCAATCTCTTTTTTGCATTTTATGACTATTATGACGTCGTTTGTCGGCTTGGTAATTCTCCAAAAAGGCTTTTTATTTATCATTTTAGTCTTATTTGAGAACTCTTGAGATTTACAGCGAAGATTTAATGAATTCTAGAAGTAATTTTAAGTATAAATATGAAGTTCAGAAGTTAATTAGAAGCAATTTTACCTTCTCGATTGTCAGTCCAATTATTGTTTTTACTAAAATACGAAATTTATACTTGTATTGAATTTAAGTGGTAGATTCTATTTTACTTTCCATTTTTTTCTGTTCACAAAGAAAAAACTTTCCCTCAAGTAAAAAATAGTAATAAGATACTATGCAAGACCCTGCTTTACTCGACAATAACTTGAAACAAAAAACGCAATAACTTGATTAACAAATGATTGCGTTTGTATTTAGAGGTCTCGAGCGGATTAAAATTATAGAAATTTATCTTTACAAAAACTTACATATCTTTATAAAATATTACATAATTACTTGATTATTAGTTGTTTATAATAAATATTTATTTGTAAGTAATTTGTTTTATACATAGTTTTACAAGAAATATTCCCATTACATAATCAATGTATTTTTAGAACAAAAATACAATTTAATTTCTCTCATTTGTCAACTTTATAAATAGTTCCCTTGCCTATGCCAAGAACTTTTATTTAATTTTATAATCTTTTTTTTCTCAAATAATAAATTCCCCACTCCTAAATATTTTCACTAAACAAAAGTATTTTTTTGCATTAAACATTAAAAAATGATAACTTTTGCAAAATATTACTTTACAAATGACAAGTTATAAATTATTTCACATAGAAGATTGGCTTTTGGTTTTACAAGGAAAAGGGCAGTTAACATTTTCATTGGAAGAATTATGTTTGGAAGCAAAACCTATTTCTTTGGAAGCTATCAAACTTTCTCTAAATCGCTTAGTCAATAAAAATAAAATTGTTTCTGTTCATCAAGGATATTATGTAATTGTACCGCCAAGCTACCAAAATCTTGGCATCTTGCCACCAATATATTTTATTGATGGGTTGATGAATTACCTCAAACGCCAATATTATGTAGGTTTGACGAATGCCGCTGCCATGCATGGTGCCGCACATCAACAACCACAAAGTTTTTATGTAGTCAGTGCACTTCCTACATTAAGACCAACTATAAAGAAGAATTTATTAATACAGTATCTAAATATAAAAAACTTCCCGAACCAATCATTGATTGAGCAAAGAAAGACAGAAACTGGCTATGTAAATATTTCATCTGCCGAGCTGACAGCTACTGATTTAATTCAATACGAAAAACGAATAGGTGGTCTTAATCGAGCAGCAACAATTTTGAACGAATTGGCAGATGAAATGCAAATTCAAAAACTAAACCAAGCATTTTTGGCTACAATTCCAGTCGTAACAATACAACGTTTAGGGTATTTGATGGAGGTTATTTTAGAAAGAAATGATATTGCCCAAAAACTTTATACCGAAAGCAAAGCTATGGGGCATACTTTCTTTAGAATTCCTCTTAAAGCAAGTAAAACAATGAAAAACTACACATTGAATGAAAAATGGAAGGTAGTTGTAAACACAGAAATAGAAATTGACGAATGATACCAAAAGCACATATTATAGAATGGAGTAGCCAAAGTCCTTGGCAGAATTATGCTCAAATTGAGCAAGATTTAGTCATATCGAGGGCATTGATTGAAATTTTTCAAGATGATTTTTTGGCAAATCATTTGGCTTTTCGTGGTGGAACAGCTTTATACAAGCTCTATCTTAGTGCGGCAAGATATTCGGAAGATATTGATTTGGTTCAAATCAAAGCCGGAAGTTTTGGTGAAATTGCAGACAGATTAAGAGAGAAACTTTCGTTTTTGGGTGAACCCAAACGAAAATTAAAAGAGAATAATTTTACCCTGATTTATACTTTTGATTCTGAATTTCCACCAGTACAAAGGTTGAAACTCAAAATAGAAACCAATTGCCGAGAACATTTTTCGGTAATGGGCTGGGAAAAATTTCCTTTTGAGGTCAGTTCTTCATGGTTTAAAGGTACTTGTGAAATAACGACATATTCGTTAGCCGAACTTTTAGGAACAAAGCTACGAGCATTATACCAACGACGAAAAGGAAGAGATTTATTTGACATTTATAGGGCATTATCAAGTACAGAAGTTGATGCCGAAACTATTATTCGTTGCTTTAAAGAATACATGAATTTTGTAGTAAAAAGTCCACCAACACAAGCGGAGTTTATAAAAAATATGGATACAAAAATGCAAGATTCTGAGTTTTTAGGTGATATTTTTGAAATAATTCTCCCAAAAATTGCCCAAAGCTATAATAATCAGAAAGCATATTTATACATCAAAGAGCTACTGCTTGACAAAATATAATGGGTAAAAAGTATTCGTCTATTTTCGTTGAATCGATACTTGCTCAGTTTATTTGAAAGAAAATAAAATGTTTTTCAAAATGTTTTATTGCTAAAATATAACACGTTGAAAACCAACAACTTATAGAGTCCCGTCCAAACTGGGTCAATTTCTGAGGATACATAAATCCATTTTGTCGATAAAATCATGTAGTTTTACTTTGTCTTTTTTATCACTGAAAAAACTGTCCGTTTTTTTCAATTCTTCTTGTAAACTGCTCCATTCCATATAAGAAAGTATTGCGGTCTTATAAATAAATATTTCTTGAAACTTTGCATCCGCTTTTTTTAATGTTCCAGCTTTTAATCCAGTCAGTTTTTTAAGTTTTTGATGGATTTCTACCTTAGTAGACCCTTTAAGAAATGCAGTATCAGGATTATCAAACCAATATAAAAATATCAGAATTAAAGCACTTGGTCTAGTTTCTTCTTCTTGTGTCTGTCTAATTATTAGTTTTTCTTCAACCAATTGAACAAAATCTTCTATTGTTTTTTCAGAATAGTTGGCCTTGTTTTTTTCTAATAAATCTTTTAATACATTTGGAAAATGAGTTAAAATAGAGGTGTAATAATCAAACATTTTACTTCTAAAAAGCCATTTTTGTTGTCCAAATCGAAGCTCCTTTAAAGGGCGAAATAGAATAATTGAGTGAAAAACAAAAAGAAAGAAATCTGCAGTATTAAGCGAAACATGAAGGCTTTCCAATTTTTGGTCCATTTTTTTTGAAAAATTTTGCAAAAAAAGCAGAATTACTGGCATATGGATTAATGATATGTGCTCTTCTAAAACGTTTTACCAAGTATTTGATAAAATTTTTTGTTGAATTAAGTTGAGTTCCTATAACACGAAATTTATACTTGTATTGAATTTAAGTGGTAGATTATATTTTACTTTCCATTTTTTTCTGTTCACAAAGAAAAAACTTTCTTTCAAGTAAAAAATAGTAATAAGATACTATGCAAGACCCTGCTTTACTCGACAATAACTTGAAACAAAAAACGCAATCACTTGATTAACAAATGATTGCGTTTGCATTATGAGGTCTCGAGCGGATTCGAACCGCTGTAGAAGCTTTTGCAGAGCTCTGCCTAGCCACTCGGCCACAAGACCATATTTATTGTACTTTTCGGTGCCTGAACGGAGTATAAGGCCATATCTAGAATTGCAAAAGTACAAGACTCACGTCAAACTGCCAATGTTTTTCTAAAAAATTATATACTTTGTGTGAAAATAAAATTTCCAAAGAATTAAAGTATTTATAAGTATTTGATAATTAGCAGTTTAAGTCTAATTCTTAATTCTCAATTCTTAATTCTAAATTTGCATGCAACTCTATTTGTCTTTTTTTGCATCTTACTATTGAACACACTATTCTATGGCTAAACTTTTATCACTTTTTTCAAACGAATACGACCTCGCAAAGGCCGTACAGCGGCAAGACCCTAAAGCACAGACTCGACTTTACGAAAAATTTTCGTCGAAAATGCTGGTGGTCTGCACTCGCTACGTAGGTGATAAAATGGAAGCAGAAGATGTAATGATTGATGGTTTTATGCGGGTTTTTAATAAAATCGACCAGTTTACGTTCCAAGGAAGTTTTGAGGGCTGGATTCGCAAAATCATGGTAAACGAAGCCTTGATGTATGTCAGAAGCAAAAAAATGATAATAGTTGACCTCGAATATGCCGTCGAAGAACCTAACGAATCATCATTTAGCACCGACCTAGAAGCAGCTGATTTGATGAAACTCATAGAAGAATTACCCGTTGGCTATCGAACAGTTTTTAATCTTTATGCCATCGAAGGTTACAGTCACCTCGAAATCGGGGAAATGCTCAAAATTTCGGAAGGGACATCGAAGTCGCAACTGAGCCGTGCAAGAGCAATGCTGCAGGCGAAAATAATTAAATTAGAACAAAGAAAAGTTACAAGTAATTAGCGGACTAGGAAATTAGTTATTGGTTGATTAAAAATGTTTCACAAAGAATTTATCACATTCACCATTAACCATATTTCTAGTGACGAATAACTGTACAAAAATGAACATCTTGATAAAAATGAAAAAACATCCGATTGACGACCTATTTGCCAGAAAGTTGGCAGAACATCGACAAGAGCCTTCTCAAAAAGCTTTTGAGAAGTTTCAGGCACGGTTACAAGAAAAACAGCAAAAACCGAAGACGGTCTTTTTCCTTGGTAATCGTAATTTGACTTATTATGCCGCTGCGGCAGGTATCGCTATTGTTCTTTCGGCTGGATTTTTGACTCAAAATGATACTTCTGTTAGTTCAAAAGTTTCAATTGCGGATTTGCCAACTAAGAAGAAAAATATTGTTGTTACAGCTCTAGAACTAACTAATAATCAAGCAATTGCATCGGTAAAAAAATATGCTCAGCCAACGCTAAAAAATATAGATAAGCAAAACGTACCAGAGCCCAAAAAAGAAATTCAATTCGTTGCAACAATTACACTTGAAAATAATACTACAAACCAAAACCCTATAATTGAGCTTATATCGAATAAAATCGTTGATGATTCGCCCGAAGAGCAAATAACAGTTGCGAACAATACGCCAATTTTTGAAAATCCAGAAGTCGAAACTTTTAAGCCGGTCGAACAAGTTTCGCAAGGGATTTTCAAAATTGATATTGGCGAGTCGGTGGTGGTTGTGCTTGAGCCAATCGGTTTCGAAGCCGAAGTAATTCCTTCCATCGACCTAGATTCAAATATATCTTTGGCTGAAGTAAAACGTATGGGAGAAGAAAAAGAAGAAAATGAGAAATCATTTATCGCCAAATTATTTAGTGAATACAAGCATTTTAAATTCGGCGAAAAAGTAGATTTGAATAAACTCGGCGTAAAAGATGTTTTGGCTCGTGTTGATGAAAGTGCTATAAAAGAAGAAATCACTGATATACGTGATTTCGTACAACGAAAAGTAAGTAGATTACAACGAAAAGAATAAGTAAGGATTGGATAATTTCTAATAAATATTTAGACGAAAAAAAGATTACAACAATGAAAAAACTGCACTTAGTCTTTTTATTGATAATTATTACATTATCAGCAAAAGCCAATTTTAAATCAGATACTACTATTGTCGAATTTACTGACAAAGGTGTAAAAAAACGAGTAACCATATATACTTCAAGCAAACGAGATTTCGATTTGCCGAAAACACTCAATCTCGAAAACGTTTTAAAAAGCGTAGGTGTCGATTCTCTCGAACGAAAGAAAGCAATTGTTTTGGCAGGATCGAATGGTTCAAAGCAAGATACAATCTTGGTGCTTGCACGTGATGGTCGAGATATTAAAATTGTTTTGAGAGCTCCGAAAGAAATGGCCGCTCGTCAAGATACACTTCGCAAAGATATAGATAATCATTGGAGTCATGAAAATAGAATTTATAAGGAAGAAGACCGAGGCGACGATTCTGATGATGAGAACCTTGAAGCAAAGAAGAAAAAATCTGATTCGGGAAGATTTTTCTCACGAAGTGATTTTGGCCTTTACGTTGGGTTAAATAATTGGGCAAAAGGCTCGACGGTTGGCTCATTGTTGAATACTTGGGGTTCAAGGTATTTCGCACTTTCTTTTCATAAAAATATTACATTAGTCAATGGAAAACTAGTGGATTTAGCTCTTAGCTACGGCCCAGAAATAGCTTGGAACAATTTTATGTTGGAAGAAAACAATACTGTTCAAATGCAAGGAAAACAAGTATTTTTTAAAGATTTTGGACAAAATTTATCGAAAAGCAAATTGGTTGTACCGATGCTAAACCTTCCGATGATGCTTAATTTTGGGTTTGAGGAAGCTAAATTCCGAATTGGTCTCGGAGGCTATATCGGCTACCGAATTGGTGGATACAGTAAACTAAAATATGAGGGAGGAAAGAAAGAAAAAACCAAAGGAAGCTATGGTTTAGGAGATTTTAGATATGGTCTTGCCGCAGAATTTGGTAAACGAAAAGGTGCTACTTTATTTGTAAGATACGATTTAAACCAAGCATTTAAAGTTGAACAAACAAATGCAAAAGGTTTACAGGCTTGGAGTATTGGGCTTAGATTATAAAATATTTCTGTATGAAAATTTAATAATAAGTCTATCCAAATTTGATTCGGATAGACTTTGTTTCTTAATCAAGTATTGATTTTTTAAGTACTATGTATTTCGTTAAAGTATAAATACAAATGCTACACTATTAGCACTGGGAAAAAGAGCTTTTTAACTACCGTTTGATAATTTTTTAGACAAAAAAACCAAAAACATATAATACTGACCTTGATAGTTTTACTGATATCTTAAAAAGCGGGGTCTTTAAAACGCAAAAAGTTGATAATCAACACTCCAGAGAATATAAAAAGAGAGTAAAAAAAATATTTGAAAAAAAAAATTAAAAAAAAGTGCTTAACTATTTGACAAAATAAAAAAAGGATATAATTTTGCACTCCAATTCAGCGATAAAGTTGTAAACTAGTATACTGAAAAGGGTAAAGAAATAATGAGGGGGTGTACCAGAGTGGCCAAATGGGGCAGACTGTAAATCTGCTAGTGTAATGCTTACGGTGGTTCGAATCCATCCGCCCCCACTCTTTAATTTATTGTATTGCAAGCGAAAGTAGCTCATTTGGTAGAGCGGTAGCCTTCCAAGCTTCAGGTGGCGGGTTCGAGCCCCGTCTTTCGCTCAAAAAGTGTTTCGCATTTTATAATAGGCATAAATATTTTGGTTTTTGCCAGTTTGAAAATAGCCTAACACTCTTAGTAAGTAAACAGTTTGCAGTTGTTAATCTTTAGATTGATTACTGTTTTACTTGTGACCGCTCACTGAAAAGCCTTCATAGCTCAGTGGTAGAGCACTTCCTTGGTAAGGAAGAGGTCGGCAGTCCGATTCTGCTTGAAGGCTCCTATTTTTAAGTAATTCCTTAATAAGGAATAGATTGGTAGCCGCAGTGGAGCCACAGCATAAACCATCGAAATTTACTTTAAAACTATTTTATTTAATACATGTTTATACGTAAAGTTCCTTACGAAATACAAATCAGTTTTGAGTTAAAGTAAAAAATCAGCGTTAGTTTAAATTAAGTATATAAGAACAATAATAATAGACTTTATCAATCATGGCAAAAGAGAATTTTGACCGTAGTAAGCCTCACGTAAATATCGGTACCATCGGTCACGTTGACCACGGTAAAACTACTTTGACGGCTGCCATCACGAAAGTACTTTCAGAAAAAGGTTTGGCAGAGAAAAGAGATTTCTCTTCAATCGACAATGCTCCTGAAGAAAAAGAGCGTGGTATTACTATCAATACAGCTCACGTAGAATATTCAACTGCCAACCGTCACTATGCACACGTTGACTGTCCTGGCCACGCTGACTATGTAAAGAACATGGTAACTGGTGCTGCTCAAATGGACGGAGCTATCCTTGTGGTTGCTTCAACTGACGGACCGATGCCACAAACTCGTGAGCACATCCTTTTGGCTCGCCAAGTTGGTGTTCCTCAATTAGTTGTATTCATGAATAAAGTGGATATGGTTGATGACCCTGAGTTATTAGAATTAGTAGAAATGGAAATTCGTGAATTATTGTCCTTCTACAAGTATGATGGCGATAATATCCCTGTAATTCAAGGTTCAGCACTTGGTGGCCTGAACGGAGAACCAACATGGGTTGCGAAAATAGATGAGTTGATGGAAGCTGTGGATTCATTTATTCCACTTCCTCCACGTGCAACTGACAAACCTTTCTTGATGCCAGTTGAAGACGTATTTTCAATCACTGGTCGTGGAACAGTTGCTACTGGTCGTATCGAAACAGGTGTAATTAACTCTTCTGAAGCAGTTGAAATCCTAGGTATGGGTGCTGAAAACTTAAAATCAGTAGTTACTGGTGTTGAGATGTTCCGCAAAATCCTTGACCGAGGAGAAGCTGGTGACAACGTAGGTTTATTATTACGTGGTATTGAGAAAGAATCAATTAAGCGTGGTATGGTTATTTGTAAGCCAGGTTCAGTAAAACCACACGCTCACTTCAAAGCTGAGGTTTATGTATTGAGCAAAGAAGAAGGTGGACGTCATACACCATTCTTTAACAAATACCGTCCTCAATTTTATTTCCGTACAACTGACGTAACAGGAGAAATCTCGTTGCCAGCAGGAGTAGAGATGGTTATGCCAGGTGATAACATCACGATTGAAGTTAAATTAATCAGTGCAATTGCCATGGATAAAGGTCTCCGTTTTGCGATTCGTGAAGGTGGTCGTACTGTAGGTGCTGGTCAAGTAACAGAAATCATTGCTTAATCTATTTTAAGCTAAAAAATATAAGGAGCGTTCTCGAAAGAGAATGCTCTTTTTGTTTTTTACAATTACTAAATACAAATGGCATGAGATTTAAAAAGTTGTGACTATCTTGCACATAATCAATAATATTCTAATTCAATGAGTAAGAAAAAGAGTAAAATTTCGACCAATATTCCCAACCCATCAGTGCCTTTTGCTACAACAAACCTCACAAGTGAGGATAGTAACTTCAACAATCCTACTAATCAGGTTTTACTAAATTTCTTTCAGAAATACGGTATTTATATCCTACCTATCTTGATATTGCTAATTGCTTCATTTTTATATAATGATTTTCTGTTTGGTAAAAATGTATTTCTTTTCAAAGATATAGGTAGTGATTCCTATAATTTCGACTATCCGAAATTATATAATTTGGCTAATCATTGGGAAAAATATGGCTCCCCAAGTTGGAGTTTCGAGCAAGGGTTGGGGCAAAATATACACCCTTATTGGCTCGACCCTTTTACATTTTTATTGGTTTTAGGTGGTAAACAAAGTATCGCTAATAACCTTATTTATGTACTCTTGCTCGAATTACTACTAGCGGGAATGTTATTTTATTTATTTCTTCGTACCAGAAAAGTAGAAGGCTTCTTGTCAGTTTTAGGTGCGATACTCTATTCTTTCAGCGGATATATGGTTTTGGGAACAACTTGGCAAATGTCAGTTTTTGGAACTGAGGTTGTTTATGCTGCTTTTCTATTATTTGCTTTAGAAAAGTTTATCAGCGGGAAAAACTGGTATTTTATCCCGATTCCAATAGCCATGATTACGGTGCATTTACCTTTTTATTTATACATATATACTTTATTAATTATCATATATTATACCCTACGCTTTGCCGAAAATCAACGGTGGAATTTTGGTAAATGGTTTATTGGCTTGTTTACAATAGGTATAATTTCTTTTTTAGGTGTTGGTATAGGGGCATTTATGTTTGGAAGTAATTTGTTCCAAATGATTGAAAGTCCGAGAGGTAGTGGTGAGTTTGCATATACAAATAAACTCATTACACAGCCAGTTTTAGCTCTTGCAGACTCGGTGCAAAGAAGTACCAACTTTATGCGATTGTTTTCGACAAACATGATTGGTAATGCTGAAACCTTCAGAGGCTGGAATAATTATATGGAAGCACCGATGTTTTATTGTGGGCTTTTGAGCTTAGTTGCTACTCCTCAAGTATTTTACTTTGGTAATCGTAAGACCAGAATCATATATGGAGTTTTATTGGGTTTGTGTTTCTGGGTAATGCTTTTTCCTTATTTCCGATATACGTTTTGGCTCTTCACCGGTGACTACTACCGTACTTTAGGATTATTTACTTTGTTTGCTCTTTTGTACTTAAATCTGAAAGCTATTCAACAAATTTTAGAACAGAAGAAAATAGGTCTTATTGCTCTTTTGGCTACAGTAGTTATATTATTTATCATCCTCTTTGGTTTCGCTCCAGACGAGAACTTGAATAAATCTTTACAGAAATCAGCTGCTTTATTAATTATTCTTTACTCAGGTATTTTATTTCTGATTTCAAAAAGAGGATTGCAAAATGTTGGTTTAGGTTTATTGTTGATGATTTGTATGGGAGAAATGGCTTTTTTCTCAAATAATACAACTATTAACAAAAGAAATAGGGCAACTAAGCAAGAAATGAATGAAGCTGGTAGTGGTTATAATGATAATACGGTCGATGCTGTAGCTTATTTGAAAAGGATTGACCCATCGAAATTTTATCGCATCGAGAAAGAATACGCATCGGGAACAGCTATCCATGCAAGTTTGAATGATGCAAAAGTACAAGGGTATTATAGTAGCCGTACATATCAATCATTCAATCAACTTAATTATGTACGCTTTTTGAAAAGTGTAAAATTGCTAAATCCAAATGATGAAACTTCTTCAAGATGGATTACTGGGTTATTTAGTTCGCCTTTACTGCAGCGTTTGTGTGGTGTAAAATATTATTTGGCTAATGCTCCGAATACTTTTACTGACTATACAAGAATAAATATGGATTCGGTGGCATTATTTGGGAGTGTGAAAGTGCTTAAACTAAAAGATACTCTTCCGCTCGGTGTTACTTTTGATGCCTATATTTCGGAGGATAAATTTGAGAAACTCGATTCAACAAGCCGACAAGCAATTTTGCTACAAGCAATATCGGTTAATAAAAATTTACAAACTAAACTAAAGGGTTTTAAAGAAATAACTTCTGCAAATATTCCAGAACAAGGTATAACGATAGAGGCTCTACAAAGCTGGGTAAGTCAGTTAAAGCGAGATACCCTACAAATTACAGAATTTCGACCTAGCTTTATTAGAGGAAATATTAGTCTAAACAATTCAAAAGTATTGTTTTTGGCAATCCCGCATGATAAAGGTTGGGCGGCAAATGTTGATGGAAAAGAAGCAACTATCGAAATAGTGGATGCTGGCTTAATGGGAATTTTATTAGAAAAAGGCAATCATAAAGTAGAATTGTCATTTGAGCCACCATATGTAAAAGAAGGAACTTATGTTTCGATTTTATCTCTTTTACTTTGGGGTGCTGGAATAGCATTCTTCAGTCGCCGAAAGAAGAAAGTTATCGAAACCGATGAAGAAAGAGAGATAAATTTAAGTTAAATTAATAAAACCAAAAAAGATGTCCGAAAAACGTAACGCTGCTACAATATTTATATTTATTACAATACTTTTAGATGCAATCGGTTTTGGGGTAATTATTCCCGTTATGCCATCGTTGATTTCAGAATTGGCTCATACTGATGTGAGCGGTGCGGCTCGTTATGGTGGATTTTTATTTGCTGCTTATTCTGTAATGCAGTTTATCTGTTCGCCGATTGTGGGTGGTTTGAGCGACCAATTTGGCCGACGACCTATACTTTTAGCCTCACTTTTTGGTTTTGGACTTGATTATCTACTATTGATTTTTGCTCCAACGATTGGTTGGCTTTTTGTCGGGCGTCTGATTGCGGGTGTCATGGGTGCAAGTTTTACAACCGCCGCTGCCTACATGGCAGATATTAGCACCCCCGAAAAAAGAGCACAAAACTTCGGTTTGATTGGAGCTGCCTTTGGTATAGGTTTTATCGTAGGGCCAATTATCGGTGGTTTGGCAAGTGATTTTGGTACAAGAGTGCCGTTTATGGTATCAGGTCTACTGACTTTAATTAACTGTATTTATGGATTTTTTATTTTGCCAGAATCATTGAAACTTGAAAATAGGCGTAAATTTGATTGGAGAAGAGCAAATCCAGTAGGAGCTTTGATGAATCTACGCCGTTTTCCGATGTTAATCGGTTTGGTAGCAGCTTTGTTTTTGGTTTACATCGCCAACTTTTCTACACAAGGTACATGGTCTTATTTTGTAAAAGAAAGATTCAATTGGACTAATAAAGAAATTGGATGGTCATTGACATTTATTGGAGTGATGATTGCCTTGGTTCAAGGTGGTCTAACTCGCATCGCAATTCCGAAACTGGGTACAAAAAATGCTATTTATATAGGTTTTATGTTTACAATCATTTGTTCGATTGCCTATTCATTTGCCAATCAAAGCTGGATGATGTATGCCATCATGGTCCCGTTTTCGTTGGGTGGTTTGGCTGGTCCAGCCATGCAAGGCATTATTTCAACGCAAGTGCCAGCCAATGAGCAAGGTGAATTGCAAGGTTCGCTTACAAGTTTAAATAGTATAGCGGCCATCATTGGCCCCATATTGATGACTACACTTTTTTATAAATTTACAGAAAAAGGAGCTGATATTTATTTTCCGGGAGCTCCGTTTATGGCAGCCGCAATACTTAGTTTAATAAGTTTATTGCTGATAGTCAAGACTTTAAAGAAGAATGCTCAGTAAAACAAAAGCCGTAAAATTTCTGATTTACGGCTTTTGTTTTATACACTTAAATATTTCATGAGCATATTATAACGTTCTTGTTCAATGCTTTCTACGGGTTCATGGGCATAACTGGCTTCAACTGTATAACCGAAGCGTTCGAGTGTTGCTACAATTGATGTGATACTTTCCCTGTTGATTTTCAGGGTCAAATTTGCTGATTCATTATTAAAATAAGTATTTCCTGTAAAATAACAGCTCAAAATCTTGGCATTATCTGATTCTACCAAACGGCTAATTTCTGACAATGAATAATCTCTGTTTTTAATAGAAATAACCAAAACTGCTCCAGGTTCTTGGTTACCAAGTAGTTCTCCAAACTTATTGTAAATTTCTGATGCTGTGATGATTCCGACAAAGGTTTTTTCTTCATCAATCACAGCAATAACCTGAAGCGGAACGCCGCCCGAATTGTATTTAGAAATTAAACCTAAAGACTCATAAATATGCTGATAATCAAACAAAGATATTTCTGAAAACTGCAACATTACATCCGTAAGTTCCATATCTTCATTATAACCCATTAGAATTTCTTCACTGACAATACCTGCGTATTTTCCTGCATCAACAACAACTAATTGCCCAATGCGGTTTTCTTCCATCCAATTTAAAGCATTCCCGACGGTGTCGGTGAGCTTTAAAACAGGCAAATCGTGGTTGATAATTTCAGAAATTGTCATTAATGATTGTCAAAAGGTATAATGGTTAAACTCTACGCAGCCACTTCTGTTTGAATTTTATCAAGAAAGTTTTCGAGATAGACATTAAATTCTGCCGGTCGCTCCATCATTGGTGCGTGGCAGCATTTATCAATAAAATATAACTCCGAGTTTTTTATGAGTCGATTAAACTCAAAACCTACGTGTGGAGGTGTAATAGTGTCATTTAAACCCCAAATCAAGCAGGTTTGTACATCAATACTCTGAATCTCATTGGCGATATTATGGCGTTGAGCTGATTTTGCAATCTGCACAATATTCATACATTTTGGAATGCTCGATGTAATCTCAAAACATTCATCAATCAACTCTTTTGTCGCCGTATTTGGGTCGTAGAAAGTATAGGCCACTCTTTCTTTGATATATTCGTAGTTGCCACGCTTCGGAAACGAACCACCCATAGTGTTTTCAAACAAGCCCGAACTACCTGTCAAAACTAAAGCTTTGATACTTTCTTGATGGGCAAGTGTATAAAGCAAACCAACGTGACCACCCAACGAATTTCCTAAAATAATGAGGTCGTCGAGTTGTTTAAAATCTACAAAACGCTCAATAAACGCCTGTAAACCCTCTAAACTTGCCTCACGCATAGGCATATCATAGATTGGCATTACGGGGATGACTATTCTACAACGGTGTTTAAAACCTTCGATTACATCATCAAAATTACTCAATGCTCCGAAAAGTCCGTGTAGAATCAATAGTGTATCTCCCTGGCCTTCGTCAATGTATTTGAACTCGCCTTCTTGTTTTACTTCGTAATTCATTCGATAAATAAAAAAAACTGATTACTGTTTATTTATGTTGTAATAAAGACTTTATGTCACAAAGCTCTGATATTAGGACGAATTATCAAAAATTCATTAATCGTACCGCAAAGCTTGGTATATTTGTGCTTATTAATGGCAAAATAGGGCTTTTAAATCGAATTTTCAAAACTTTTAATTTAAAAACGTCAAACCTTCAATAAAAATTTATGAATGATTTTTCAACAGTAATTATTGGTGGTGGAATTTCGGGTCTTACGTGTGCAAAGTACCTCAACGAAAAAGAATATAGTTTTATGCTTTTGGAAGGCTCTGATGCTTTTGGCGGACGAGTACGAACGGATAAAGTAGATGGTTTTCTGCTCGATCGAGGTTTTCAGATTTTATTGACAAACTATCCAGAAGCAAAAAAAATATTGAATTATAATAACCTCCACCTAAAGTATTTTGGTTCGGGTGCAATGATAAAAGCTGAAAAGGGTTTTATGAAAATGGAAAATCCTTTCCTAAATAAATTGGCGTATTTGACAATGGCGTTTTCGTTGGTCGGAACGTTAAGCGATAAATTAAAAATCAGAAAGTTTGCCAACGAATTAGCCCAAATTCCCGAAGATGAGTTTTTCAAGATGGAAGCAACTGATACGCTTACTTTTCTGAGAAATTACGGTTGGAGCGAAAAAATGATTAATAATTTCTTTAAACCATTTTATGGAGGTGTTTTTCTTGAAAACGAATTGCTTACATCAAGTAATTTCTTTCAGTTTACATTTAAGCAATTTTTAAAAGGCGATGCGGCTATTCCAGCCGATGGTATTCAAGCAATTCCCGAACAAATTGCTGAAAGGCTACCAAGAAATTGTATCCGTAAAAATGCTCATGTGAAAGGTATTGAAGGGAATCAAATCTTTTTGGATGGGGGAGAGGTAATAACTGCTGGCAGAATTGTGATAGCAACGGACCCAAAAACAAGCGATAAATTGTTAGGCGAAACCAACGAACGCACATATAACATATCTACTTGTACGTATTTCTCGGCCGAAACTTCGCCATTGAAAGGTCAAAAGTTTATTGCTCTTAACCCAAATCGTCGAGGAGCTGTCCACAATATTTGTGTACCGAGTGATATTTCTTCTAATTATGGAAATGAAGGAAAATCTTTGATTTCGGTAAGTACACAAGGTATAGAGAAATTAGATGAAGGAAACCTAACGAATAAAATCAAACAGGAATTATTCGATTGGTTTGGGCCATGTGTCAATGGTTGGAAGCATCTAAAAACTTATCATATTCCTGAATCTTTGGTGCAATACCGTGCAGATAGTAAACGTCAAAGTTCTAAACTCGGTGATAATCTTTATCGCTGTGGTGATTATCTGGCATATCCATCACTCAATGCTGCCATGCAAACTGGCCGAGAAGTTGCTCAGATGATTATGGATTAGCCTTTATTTTTAGTAAAACCCAAAAATAAAGGTATTATCAAATGGAACAACTACTGTAAGTGCCATACAGCTACTCTTTAGTGATAATATTGTGAAGGTAAACCCAGTACCTTGAGGTGTGCTAATTTAGCCGCACGGTTTATTGTAAAAGATTTACTTAAATTCTTCGAAACGAAGGATGATTTACTCACCCTTGAGGTATGCTAATTTAGCCGCACGGTTAATTGTAAAAGATTTAACTAAATTCTTCGAAACGAAGGATGATTTACTCACCCTTTCGTTAGGAAGCCGTTCTGATTTTTTCTCAAGACAAATTT
>Ga0114967_10001292_pt1 | contig 20898 bp, 18 predicted proteins | sample M_130628_MF_Meta_FD_92639 | JGI IMG/M metagenome (GOLD analysis project Ga0114967, IMG submission 92639) | Freshwater microbial communities from Lake Montjoie, Canada to study carbon cycling - M_130628_MF_MetaG | ecosystem: Environmental > Aquatic > Freshwater > Lake | place: Lake Montjoie... | reverse complement strand
TGGGGGTGCCATCGAGCGCAATCATCGCGCGGTCGAGGCCTGCCTGATCGGCCACGTCACGGCCGCGCATCGCGCCGGCGATTTCGTGGTTGATATGACCAACGGCTCTCAGCACACCCTTGCCCAGATAGCGCTTGGGATCTTTGTCGCGCAGTTCCAGCGCTTCGCGCTCACCGGTGGAAGCACCGGACGGCACGGCGGCTGAACCGCGGGCGCCGCTGGCGGTGGTGATTTCGGCCCACACCGTGGGATTCCCGCGCGAATCGATAACTTCCTGCGCGATGATGTGACTGATTTCGGACATTGCTGCTCCTCGGCGTGCCGGACGTATCACCGGCCTGTGAAGTGAAAAATTGCGGCCTTCAGGCGCGCATGGCGCCGCCGTGCTTGGCCGCACTGTCCAGCTCACGCAGCGTGGTGAGCAGGTCGCGCATCCGGCCGAGCGGCCAGGCGTTCGGACCATCGGACAGCGCCTGCTCGGGATTGGGATGGGTTTCCATAAAGATGCCGGCCACCCCCACGGCGGCCGCCGCACGGGCCAGGGCCGGCACGAATTCGCGCTGCCCTCCGGATTTGCCGCCCTCGCCGCCCGGCATCTGCACCGAATGCGTGGCGTCGAAGACCACCGGCGCGCCGGTCTCGCGCATCACCACCAGTGAGCGCATGTCGGAGACCAGATAGTTGTAACCAAAACTGGCCCCGCGCTCGCAGACCATAATGGCCTCGTTGCCGCTGGCCCGCGCCTTGGCCACCACGTGGCGCATATCCCAGGGCGCGAGGAACTGGCCCTTCTTGATGTTGACCGGCTTGCCCTGACTGGCCACGGCGCGAATGAAATTGGTTTGGCGGCACAGAAACGCCGGCGTTTGCAGCACATCGACGACCGCCGCCACTTCGTTCAGCGGGGTGTCTTCATGCACGTCGGTCAGCACGGGCAATCCGAACTGGCGTTTCACCTGTTCGAGAATAGCGAGGCCCTGCTCGATACCCGGCCCGCGATAGCTGTCGATGGAGGTGCGATTGGCCTTGTCGAACGAGGCTTTAAAGACGTAGGGAATGCCGAGCGCATCGGTGATTTCCTTCATCTGGCCCGCGATATCTAGCACCATGCCTTCAGATTCGATGACGCAAGGGCCGGCGATAAGAAAGAAGGGACGGTCGCCGCCGACCTCGAAATCAGCCAGCCGCATGCGGCACCTCTGCCTGCTCACGCGCGGCGAGGGCAGCTCGGACAAAGGCGGTAAACAACGGATGCCCGTCGCGCGGTGTGGAGGTGAATTCCGGATGGAACTGGCAGCCCACAAACCACGGATGCGCCGGGATTTCGATAATCTCCACCAGATTGCCGTCCATCGAGCGACCGGCCATGCGCAAGCCTGCGGCTTCGAGTTCCATCTGATAGGTGTTGTTGAATTCGTAGCGGTGACGGTGACGTTCGACCACCGTGTCTGCGCCGTAAGCGCGCGCCACAATGCTGTCGGGCGCGAGCCGGCATTGCTGGCCACCGAGACGCATGGTGCCGCCTTTCTCGCTGGCCTCATCGCGCCGGTGGACGGCGCCATCGGCGGCCTTCCATTCGGTGATCAGCGCAATCACCGGATGTGTCGTGCTGGGATTGAATTCCGTGCTGTGGGCGTCGGCAAGTCCGGCGCAATGGCGCGCAAATTCAATCACCGCCACCTGCATGCCCAGGCAAATCCCCAAGTAGGGAATTTTGTGCTCGCGGGCATAGCGAGCGGCCATGATTTTGCCTTCGATGCCACGTTCGCCAAAGCCGCCGGGCACCAGAATAGCGTCGAGATTTTCCAGCCCGGCGAGGTTTTCGCTGTCGATCAGTTCGGAGTCGACGTAGCGGATATTGACCTTGGTGCGGGTGTGGATGCCGGCGTGGATCAGCGCTTCGGACAGAGACTTGTAGGATTCGGTGAGGTGGACGTATTTGCCGACCATGCCGATGGTGATTTCGGTGCGCGCGCCGGTGAGGGCTTCGACCACTTTGTCCCATTCGGCGAGATTCGCTGCCGGCGCGTCCATGCCCAACTTCTCGAGCACGATGTCGTCCAGACCTTGCTCGTGCAGCAGCGCCGGGATGCGATAGATAGTGTCCGCGTCCATCGCGGAAATCACCGCGTTTTCTTCAACGTTGGTGAAGAGCGCAATCTTGCGGCGTTCCGCCGGCGGCACCGCACGGTCGCTGCGACAAATGAGGATGTCAGGTTGAATCCCGATGGAGCGCAGTTCCTTCACGGAGTGCTGCGTGGGCTTGGTTTTCACCTCGCCCGCAGAAGCGATATAAGGCACCAGCGTCAGATGGATGAAGAGCGTTTTGCGGGCGCCGAGCTCTACCCGCAGTTGGCGGATAGCCTCGATGAACGGCAGGGATTCGATATCGCCCACTGTGCCGCCGATTTCTACCATGGCGATGTCCACATCGCCCGCGCCCTGCTTGATGCAGGCTTTAATTTCATCGGTGATATGCGGGATGACCTGCACCGTGGCGCCGAGATACTCGCCGCGCCGCTCCTTGCGGATCACGCTCTCGTAGATGCGTCCTGCGGTGTAGTTACTGCGCGAACTGGTCCTGAAGCGCACAAAGCGTTCGTAGTGACCCAGGTCGAGATCGGTTTCAGCACCGTCTTCGGTGACGAAGACTTCCCCGTGCTGGAAAGGACTCATGGTGCCCGGATCGACATTGATGTAGGGGTCGAGCTTGGTGAGCGAGATAGACAATCCGCGCGTCTCGAGAATAGTTCCGAGCGACGCAGCGGCAATGCCCTTGCCCAGCGAAGAAACGACGCCACCCGTGATGAAGATGAAGCGCGTCATAGGCAATTCAAGGTTGGATGAATCCGTAGTTGTCAGCGGTTAGAGCGATGCTGTAACGGGCGCGTCTGGCGACTCGCTGCCGCTCTTGTGACAGGACCGGAAGCTATCAGATGCGTCGCGGTTTCTCAATCGCCGCATGCCGCCTGGCGGTAAAAAAGGATGACTGCCGAACGCTGTGCCAGACCGGGGAAAAGCGGCCAATGCCAATGCTAGAATGCGCACCCCTGGGGACACGCACCGACGCCCGCCGCCTTCCAGGGTCAGCCATCAGGAGTAGAGAGTGATGTCCGACATCGAAATTGCGCAGGCCGCGCTGAAACAGCCCATTCTTGGTCTAGCCGAGCGCCAGTACGGCATCGCACCGGAACACCTCGAACCCTACGGCCACTTCAAGGCCAAGCTGTCTCTCGAGTACATCGAAAGCCTGCAGGACCGCCCCGACGGTCAGCTCATTCTGGTCACCGCCATCAGTCCAACGCCCGCCGGCGAAGGCAAAACCACCACCACGGTGGGTCTCGGCGACGCGCTCAATCGATTAGGCAAGCGCACCATCATCTGTCTCCGGGAGCCCTCGCTAGGCCCCTGCTTCGGGGTGAAGGGCGGCGCGGCGGGCGGCGGCTATGCGCAAGTCGTCCCCATGGAAGACATCAACCTGCACTTCACCGGGGATTTTCACGCCATCGGCGCGGCCCACAACCTGCTGGCCGCGATGATCGACAACCACATCAATCACGGTAACGCGCTTGACCTCGACCCGCGGCTTATCAGCTGGAAGCGGGTGGTAGACATGAACGACCGCGCGCTGCGCCGGATTGTGGTGGGCCTGGGCGGCACTGCCAACGGCTATATGCGGGAAGACGGCTTCGACATCACGGTGGCGTCCGAGGTGATGGCGATTTTCTGTCTGGCGACCTCGCTGACCGATCTCAAAACGCGCTTGGGCGAGATTGTCATTGGCTACACCGGCAAACGTGTAGCGGTACGGGCGCGCGATCTTAAAGCCCAGGGCGCGATGGCTGCCCTGCTGAAAGACGCCATCAAACCGAACCTCGTACAGACGCTGGAAAACAATCTGGCTTTCGTTCACGGCGGTCCGTTCGCCAACATTGCGCATGGCTGCAACAGCGTTTCGGCCACGCGCGCGGCGCTGAAGCTCGCCGATTTCGTGGTGACCGAAGCGGGCTTTGGCGCGGACCTCGGCGCCGAGAAATTTATCGATATCAAATGCCGAAAAGCAGGGCTTAAGCCGCGTGCGGCGGTGCTGGTCGCCACCGCCCGGGCGCTGAAATATCACGGCGGCGCGGCGCGGGATGCGCTCGGCCGTGAAGACCTTGGCGCGCTCGAGCGCGGCCTGGTCAATCTTGAGCGGCACTACCAGAACGTCACCACCCAGTACGGCCTGCCCTGCGTGGTCTGCATCAATCACTTCACGGCCGACACCCCGGCCGAACTCGCGCTGATCGAAGCCAAGGTCGCGAGCCTCGGCGGCCGGGCGGTGGTGGCTCGACACTGGGCGGAAGGTGGCGCCGGTGCCGAAGCGCTGGCCGAAGCCGTGGTGGCAGCTGTCGCGGGCAACCAGGGCGAGCATCGCTACGTGTATGCCGACGATCTCCCGCTATGGGACAAAATCAAGGCGGTTGCCACCCGCATCTACGGGGCGGCAGACATCACCGCCGACGCCAAAGTCCGGGCGCAGATCAACGAACTGAACGCCCAGTGGGGCCACCTGCCGGTGTGCATGGCCAAAACCCAGATGTCGTTCTCGACCGACCCCACTGCGCTCGGTGCGCCGAGCGGCCACACGGTCAATTTGCGCGAAGTGCGCCTCGCGGCCGGCGCCGGCTTTGTGGTGGTGATTGCGGGCGACCTGATGACCATGCCGGGCCTGCCCAAAGTGCCGGCGGCCGAGCACATCGACGTCGACGCCCACGGCAATATCAGCGGGCTGTTCTAAGTTCCCACTTAGCCCGCGCGCCCGTTCTGGCGCGCCACACCTCACCCAGCCGGGAGGAACGATGGACTTCAAGCGCGCACAAACCGGAAGCTCTCAGCTCAGCACCCTGCTCTGGGTGACGGTGGCCATCGTCGGCGCCGCCGCGGTGGGCGGCATCGCGCTCTCGCGCGGTGAAAGCATTAACAGCCTGTGGTTCATCGTCGCCGCGCTCTGCGTGTACGCGATCGCCTATCGCTTCTACAGCCTGTTCATCGCCAGCAAGGTGCTGTTACTCGACCCTACGCGGGCCACGCCCGCGGAACGCTTCAGCGACGGACGCGACTTCGTGCCCACCAATCGCTGGATTGTGTTTGGTCACCACTTCGCGGCGATTGCCGGGCCCGGACCGCTGATTGGCCCCACGCTCGCCGCCCAGTTCGGCTATCTGCCGGGCACGCTGTGGATTCTGATCGGCGGCGTGCTGGGCGGCTGCGTGCAGGACTTCGTAATTCTCTTTTTTTCCATCCGCCGCAACGGCCGCTCGCTCGGGCAAATGGCGCGCGAGGAGCTTGGTCCCATCGGCGGCGCGGCGGCCACCCTCGGCGTGCTGACCATCATGATTATCCTTATCGCGGTGCTGGGGCTGGTGGTGGTGAACGCCATGAAGCACAGCCCCTGGGCGACCTCGACCGTGGCCGCGACCATTCCCATTGCCGTGCTGGTGGGCGTTTATTTGCGCTACCTGCGGCCGGGGCGGGTACTGGAAGGATCGGTGCTGGGGGTGGCGCTGCTGATGGCGGCGGTGGTCGGCGGTGGCTTTATCGATCACGACCCGGTGCTGCGCGGCTGGTTCGATCACGAGGCATCGCCGCTGGCGCTGATGATCATCGCCTATGGGTTCTGCGCGGCGGTGCTGCCGGTGTGGTTACTCCTCGCCCCGCGCGATTACCTCTCTACGTTTATGAAGCTCGGCACCATCGGCGCGCTGGCGGTGGCGATTCTCATCATGCGCCCCACCATGCACATGCCGGCGCTAACGCCGTTCATTGATGGCAGCGGGCCCATTTTTGCCGGCCCACTCTTTCCCTTCGTGTTCATCACCATCGCCTGCGGCGCCATTTCAGGCTTTCACTCGCTGATTTCGTCCGGCACGACGCCCAAACTCATCGCCAGCGAAGCCGACGCCCGGATGATCGGCTACGGCGGCATGCTGATGGAAAGCTTCGTCGCCATCATGGCAATGATCGCGGCCTGCGTGCTGGAGCCGGGCGTTTATTTCGCTGTGAATAGTCCGGCCGGCGTGGTCGGCGCGGTGCCGGCAGCGGCGGTTGCCACCATCAGCGGCTGGGGTTTTCCGGTCACCGTCGAACAGATGGACCTGCTGGCCCGCGAGATGGGCGAGACCAGCTTGTTTGCCCGCACCGGCGGCGCACCGTCGCTGGCGCTCGGGATGGCCAATATTTTCTCCAAACTCTCCGGCGGCGGCCTGCTCGCCCTGTGGTACCACTTCGCGATCATGTTCGAAGCGCTGTTCATCCTGACGACGCTGGATGCCGGCACCCGCGTCGCGCGGTTCATGCTGCAAGACATGCTGGGGAATTTCTCTCCGCGCCTCGGCAAAACCAGCTGGTATCCGGGCGTGATCCTTACCAGCACCCTCGTGGTCGCCGCGTGGGGCTATTTTCTGTATCAGGGTACGCGGGATCCCTTAGGCGGAATCAACAGCATGTGGCCGCTGTTCGGGATCGCCAACCAGATGTTGGCCGCGATTGCGCTCTGCGTGGCGACCACCATTCTCGTCAAGTCACGCCAACCCCGACACGCGCTCATCACCGGCATGCCGCTGCTGTGGTTGGTCGTGGTGACCTCCACTGCCGCCGGGCTGAAAATCTTCAGTTCCTCACCGCGCCTTGGGTTTCTGGCGCACGCCGCCGACCTGCAGACCAAGCTTGACGCCGGCCAACTGCCGGCGGCCCTCGCGGCCCAGGCCCCGCGTCTAATCTTTAACGACCATCTCAACGCCGGCCTCACGCTGTTGTTTCTGGTGATCGCCTGGGTGGTGGTGTTTGAAACAGCTCGCACCTGTGCGCGGGTCTTGCGCGGCGCGCCGACGCGCCCGCTGGCCGAATCGCCCTATGTCGCCACCGCGATGGAGCGGCCATGAAGCACCGCATTCAACGCGTCTGGCGCGCGCTTTGCGCCAGCCTGGGTTATCTGAACGGCGGGGCCGCCTATGCGCACTACTGCCGGCATCTGCGGATGCATCATGGCGATATCCCACCGCTATCGCGGGCAGATTTTTACCGGCAGGAGCAACAACGGCGCTGGAACGGGGTGCGTCGCTGCTGCTGAACGCCGCTCAGGAAAGGGCTGAAGCCGCCAGAGTAGCGCTGCCTCAGGTGCTCTCGGTGTTGTCGGTTAAGCGCAGATCCTCGCACTTCAAGCCGTCGCGGGCGGCAAAAGACAGCATCCGAACGTGGCTGTTGTCGGCAGTCCGATCGGGATTGGCCACGCTGAGAAGATGGGTGCTAAACCACACCGCTTTCATCTCTGCCGCCACCGCCGACTGCGCCCCGTAGTAAGCGGCGTTCTCCCCCAGAATCCGATGCCGGGCCTTCAGTTTGCGGGCCACGGCGGCCGTTGCGGCCACGCCGAATCCTCCTCCTACGCTCACTAGCTCAAACTCCTCCGTGCGCCATTCCGCGCGCCGCGCCATCAGATACTGGTACAGCGAGACTTGCCCTGCGACAGCACGCAGCAAGCCTTCAGGATCAAACACCAGCACGCGAACCGGGATTTCCGGCGCCAGCAAGCGTTGCCACACCCCCGGCAGGAAGCAGTTACGCGGCAAAGCCCGGAACATCTCCGACATTTGATCGTCGCCCAAACCATCCGGCTCACAGCCAAAGCGCACGATCTGAAAGGCGGTGCTCCCGTTGCCGGCGGCATGACGACGGAAGGCCTGCACGTGATTGACAAGCATCGATGGCGTGAGCATTTTGCCGTCGGCGCCGCGGTGGGGAATGGCGTAAGCATTGCCGGTGCGGCCTTCGGCCACCGTTGGTTCAGCGCCATGAAAGCGTTGGGCGATCGCCGCGCTGCTCTCGCGATGGGGACCAGACACTCTGGCACCAAACACGAACACAGGCTCTTTGCTCACCACCGGATCAGCCATGACTGCACCTCTATCGATTGCCGGCCTGAACGCGTTCAAAGTGCTCCGTCAGGCGGGCCAGCAAGCCTCGGGAGCTATCACCGGATCATTGCCCCGGCGGCGGGGGCGGCGCTTCCGCATTGCCATGCTGCGCCTCCAGAAATTTGAGCGGAAGCGAAATATCCATGAAGACCGAATAGCCCTTGCCCGTTTTCCGATCGGTCACGTCGAAGACCTCACAAGACCGCTCGCCAGCGCACATGAGCCCATGTTGGCCTTCAAGCTTGAAACCGTTCATCGCCAGAAAAAAGTGTTCCTCGTCGATTGAGACCACGCGGCACGGGGTGTTTTCGGACTGTCCTTCACCTTTGGCGCAGATCGATTTGAACAGGCCGTCGACCACCGCGTTGTGAAACTTGGCCTGCGTCACCTTGCCGGTTTTCTCATACGCGCGAGCCGCGCCAAGATGGGCAAAGGGGTTGAGGTAATCCTCCTTCAGCCAGGCTTCTGCCAGCGGCACGGCGCCTTCAAACTGCTCAAGCTTCAGCGCTTGCTCGAGCTTGCGCCGCTGCTCCAGTGATGACGCCCGGTTGGGGGAGTATTCGGGTGACGCGGCATAGCTCATGCGTAAGGCAAGGAAGTCGATTCCGGTATCGCCGCCGACAAGTCGTTGCTTTATCGCGGCGTAGTCCTCGCTGGCGGCAGCGCCGCCTATCGCCAAGCTCATCACGAGAGCGAGCGCGACTTGCAGGCATCGCGCGACCCTCACGCTCACCGTGTTCAAGGTGTGGTGTCCAATTGCACGGTGCCGGACACTGTGAGCGACAGATTCTGGGTGCCCGGTGAAAGCTGCGCGGGGGCGTCTGCCGCGACCATGGCCTGAGCGCGATACATCACGGGATGAACGGGCATCCCCTGCGCCCCCAGCGCACCAACATCCAGCGTCACCAGCCTGTAGCCCTTGCGCCCCAGCGTCGCGGCCACCTGCTGGGCACGTTGCTGGAAACGGCGCAGCGCCTCGTTGGTCAATGCTTCCTCGGCGCTGGCGCGGCCTTCGGCGGACACCGCGTAGTCCACCGCTTCAACCGCTAGTTTTTCCTGCAGTCGCGCGATGAGTTCGCCGACGCGCTGCCCGTTGCGGCCTTCCAGACGCAGGCTTTGGCGTACCCGCCAGGCGCTAATCCCGTTCGACTTCTCCGTGTACACCGGGAAGGTGGTGTACTGGCCGGTGGTCACTTTGATTTCTTTGGCTTTGCCCGCTTCCGCCAGCGCCCAGCTCATCGCCTCGTTCAAAAGCACGCCAAGCTTCGCCTGATCGGCCCCTTCACGCTCGAAAAAGAGCGTCGCCACGATGATGTCGTTAATCACTTCGCGCTCTGCGGTGGCGGCCAGCTGCACCTGATCCAGTCGCACCGGCTCGGCGGCTGACGTGGCAGAAAACAAAGACGCCCCCAAAGCTAATCCACAAACTATTTGGCGCATGGTTCGGTTGCCCTTTTGCTTAAGCGAGCCGTCGGGCGGTCTCGCGGATGGTGTGCCAGGCGTTTTCGACGTGATGAGCAGCGGTTGCGGCCTGTCCGACGCAGAGTCTCAAGACGTGCTGTCCGCGCAAAGCCGTATGCGAGATGAACAGACTGCCTTCCTCGTTCAAACGGGCCTGCAGCTGGCGATTAAAAGCATCGCTGCCGCGATGGCGAAAACAAACCAGATTGAGTGAGACCGGCGTGACAAGTTCAAAGTCGGCATCGGCCACCACCCAGGAAGCGAACAGGCTGGCGAGTTCGAGGTGTTCGCGCAGCAGCGCCCGCAGACCGGCCAGACCAAAGCCGCGCAGCACGAACCACAGCTTGAGCGCCCGAAACCGCCGGCCCAGCGGCACCTGCCAGTCGCGGTAGTCGAATACTTCACCGCTGTCGCTGGCCTCGTTGCGCAAGTATTCCGGGGTAATGCTCAGCGCGTTAGTCAGCGCACGCCGGTCGGCCACGTAAAAACAGCTGCAATCGAAATTGGTCAGCAACCATTTATGCGGGTTGAAGCAATAGCTGTCCGCCAGTTCAAGGCCTTCAAAGCGGGCCCGCTGCTCGGGCAACAGGGCCACGCTGCCCGCCATCGCCGCATCTACGTGCAGCCACAATCCCTCTTCACGGCAGGTCTCGCCAATCTCGCGCAGCGGGTCACAGGCGAGTGAAGAGGTGGTGCCGACCGTGGCACACACATAAAAAGGTTTAAGACCCGCGGCGCGGTCTGATGCAATCGCGGCACGCAGGGCGTCGGGGACCATAGCGAAGCTCGCGTCGACGTCGACCTTGCGCAAGTTCGCGCGCCCGATCCCGGCCAGCATTGCGGCTTTATCCAGTGAGGAATGCGCCTGAGAAGAGGTGTAAGCCACGAGCCCGCCGGTATAGCCGGTGTGATTGCTCGCGCCCTCGGTGGCTTGCTCACGGGCCGCGATGAGCGCAACCAGCGCGGCGCTGGACGCCGAATCTTGCAGCACGCCGCCGCCCTTCCCGCCCGCACGAAACACGGCGGGCAAAGCGCAGGCCTCGGCCAGCCAGTCGAGCATGCGGGTTTCCACCTCGGTACAGGCCGGACTCGTCTGCCACAGCATGCCCTGCACGCCCAGCGCGGCGCTGAGCAGTTCGGCCAGCATCGAAGGCCCGGAGGCATTGGCCGGGAAATAGGCGAAGAAATTGGGCGACTGCCAGTGGGTCAGGCCGGGGACGACGATGCGATCGAGGTCTGCCAGCAGGGCATCAAAGGGTTCGGGTAATTCCGGCGCGGTCGGCGGCAGTGCTGCAAAGACGTCACCCGCAGCAACCTGCGAGAGGACCGGTAAACCCGGCAGACGTTCGTAGTAGGAACAGATCCAGTCGGCCAAGGCCGCGAGTTGCGCGCGGAAGGCGTCTGGTTTGAAGGCTTGGGGAACCGCAGACACAGCGGGTAATGACACCGACGGGCGACTGGTGTCGACCGTCGGCATCGCCAGTCCTAGAGGTTGGCGAGCACGTGCTCGGCCGCGCTGACCTTGAACTCCATCGGGGCTTCAACGAACAGATGGGAGACCACACCGTTGTCGACCACGAGCGCAAAGCGCTGGCCGCGGGTGCCCATGCCAAAGCCGCTGGCGTCGAGCTCAAGACCCAAGGCCTTGGTGTACGCGCAGTTGCCGTCGGCCAGCATCAACACTTTGCCTTCAGCGCCGGCATGCTTGCCCCAGGCGCCCATGACGAAGGTGTCGTTAACGGCGATGCAAGCGATGGTGTCAACGCCCTTGCTCTTCAACTGGTCGGCCAGCTCGAGGTAGCCCGGCAGGTGCTTGGCGGAGCAGGTGGGAGTGAAAGCACCCGGCACCGAGAACAGCACGACTTTTTTGCCACTGAAGAGTTCATCTGAAGAAATGGACCCAGGACCTTTGTCGGTCATCTGGCCAAACGAGCCCGCGGGCATGGTGTCACCGGTTTTGATCGTCACGTAAGCCTCCTGTCATGCTGAATTGAACGAGGCCGCATTCTGCCATCGCAGACCCTGAGGGCGATAGCGCCGGCGTGCGTCAAATCACCCGATCGGGCGGCGTTTCTCCCGCAAAAAATGCCTCGAGATTCGCCAGCACTCGCCGGCCCATCGCGATCCGCGTGGCGGTCGTCGCGCTGCCCAGATGGGGCAGCAAGACCACGTTCTCCAGGTCGCGCAAAGCGGCCGGCACATCGGGCTCTGCGGCATAGACATCGAGCCCGGCGCCGGCGATGCGTCGCTCCGCCAGCGCGACTGCGAGGGCGGCTTCGTCCACCACGTCGCCGCGGGCGGTGTTGATGAGCAATGCAGAAGGCTTCATCAGCGCGAGGCGCTCGGCGTTGATGAGGTGCCGGGTCGCAGCCCCTCCCGGACAGTGCAGGGAGACAAAATCAGCCTCGGCCAGCAGCTGCTCGACGCTCGCACAGGCGGTGGCGTTCAGTTGCGCGACCAGCTCGCGCGGCGGCGGGCGTGGGGTTTGAAACATAATCTTCATTCGTAAGCCGAAATGCGCCCGCTGCGCCACGGCCTGAGCGATACGGCCAAAGCCGATGAGACCCAGAGTTTTGCCAGTGACTTCGGTGCCTAGCAGTTGAGTGGGACGCCAACCGCCCCAGCGCCCGGCGCGAATTTCCCGCTCGCCTTCGCCCGCCCGACGGGCCGCCATGAGGAGCAGCGTGAGCGCCAGATCAGCGGTGGCGTCGGTCAGCACGCCCGGAGTGTTGGTGACGGCAATCCCCAAGGCCTTGGCCGCGTTGAGGTCGATGTGATTGAAGCCCACGCCGTAGTTGGCGATCAGTCGAGCACGCGGCGCGGGGACCGCGAGCACGTTGGCGTCCACACGATCGGTGACGGTGGGACACAGCGCGTCTGCGGTATGCAGGGCGCGCTGCAGTTGGTCGGCGTCGAACGGCGTGTCGGCGAGGTTTAACACCACCTCGAAACGCACCGCCAGTTCAGCCTCGACCTCCGCTGGCCAGCGACGCGTCAGGACGACGCGGGGCTTGCGCACGACCACACCGCTCAGGCGGGTTTACGGGCCGGGTGAGATTCTCGCAACCAAGCCTGCGCCGCTGCCACGCCGGTGCCCAGCGTGACTTCCACGCCGGCGTCTTGCAGCGCCATTTCAACGCCGGACAGCGCGCCCAGCAGCATCAGTTCGTTGAGATCACCTAGATGGCCGATGCGGAACACTTTGCCGGCGACGTCCGCCAGCCCCATCCCGAGCGAGAGGTTGTAGCGCTCGTAGGCGAGATTCACCACCAGATTGCTATCAATCCCGGCCGGCACCACCACGGTGCTGACCGTGTCGGAATACAAAGCTGGATCTTTCGCGCACAGCGGCAAGCCCCAGGCCTTGACCGCGCGGCGCGTGGCCTCGGCATAGCGATAGTGGCGGGCGTAGACGTTAGTCAGGCCTTCTTCCAGCAGCATGTTGACCGACTCGCGCAGGCCGTGGATGAGCGTCATGGCCGGGGTATAGGGAAACCAGCCAGCCGCGTTCGACTTCAGCATGTCGTCGAAGTCGAAGTAATAGCGTTTGAGCTGCGCGGTATGACGGGCGTTCAGCGCCTTCTGGCTGGCGCAGACGATGCCGAGACCAGTGGGCAACATGAAGCCTTTCTGGGAGCCGGCCACGGCAAGGTCAACGCCCCATTCGTCCATCTGGAACTTGATGCAACCGATGGCGCTCACGCCGTCCACATACAGCAAGGCCGGGTGCTTGAGTTCATCGAGAATGGCGCGCACGGCAGGAATGCTGCTGGTGACGCCGGTGGCGGTTTCGTTGTGCGTGACCAGCACCGCCTTGATGCTGTGCGCCGTATCGGCGGCCAGAATTTCGCGATAGCGATCGAGCGGCACGCCGTAGCCCCACTCCACCTGCTCAATGTGGGTGTCGAGTCCAAGGCGTTTGCACAGCTCGCCCCACAAGTGGCTGAAGTGACCAAAGCGCGCGTTCAGCACGCGATCGCCGGGCGAGAGCGTGTTGCTGATCGCTGCTTCCCAACCGCCGGTGCCGGAAGCAGAGAAAATAAACACTTTGCCGTCGTTGGTGCCAAAAACCGTTTTCAGATCTTCAAACAGCGGCAACACCGTCTGCGGATAGTCCGCGCGGCGATGGTCTTCGAGCGGCACGTCCATGGCGCGGCGAATGCGCTCGGGGATATTGGTCGGACCAGGAATAAACAGATGATTACGGCCAGGCATGAGAGATCTCCGGTAGCAAGTGGGTGACCGGTAATCGCTCTCTCGCGGCGGCAGAAGGATTACGGCGCGGGCTGGGAAAAGGGCCTAAGCCCCATGCACAGGCAGGCACTCTACACGCGGCCAATGCGGCCCGTAAACGCTTACACCCGAGTGGCGTCAGGCGTCCAGTGCCTGACTCAAATCACGGATCAAATCGGCAGGAGCTTCCAGCCCAACCGACAGGCGCACCAGTTCTTCGCTGATACCCATCGCTGCCCGTTGCGCGGCGGTGAGCCGACCGTGCGTGGTGGTCGCGGGATGCGTGACGATGCTGCGCGTGTCACCCAGATTCGCCGTGATGGAGAACAGCTTGAGGCTGTCGATCAGCCGCCAGGCAGCGGCGCGCCCGCCTTTGACTTCAAACGACACCACCCCGCCAAAACCGGTTTGCTGACGGGCCGCGAGGGCATGCTGGGGATGGCTCGCAAGCCCCGGATAAAACACCCGCGAAACGCGCGGATGCTGTTCCAGAAACGTCGCCAGTTCCAACGAGTACCGGCTGTGCGCATCCATCCGCAGCGTGAGTGTTTCGAGGCCTTTCAGAAACACCCAGGCGTTGAACGGACTCATGCTCGGCCCTGCCGTGCGCAGGAACGGAAAAAACTTCTCCTTCACCAGCGCGGCCGGCGCCACCACCGCGCCGCCCACGCAGCGGCCCTGACCGTCCAGGAACTTGGTCGCCGAGTGCGTCACGATGTCGGCACCGAGCGCCAGTGGACGCTGTAAGGCCGGGGTGCAGAAGCAGTTGTCCACCACGCATAACGCGTCGTTTTGATGGGCCAGATCGGCCAGCCACGCGATATCCGAAATTTCGGTCAGCGGATTGGACGGCGTTTCTACGAACAGCATCCGCGTGTTCGGACGCATCGCGGCCGCCCAGGCCGCGTTATCCGTCGGGCTCACGAAAGTGGTTTCGATGCCGAACTTGGCCAACATCGTGAACAGACCAACCGTAGTGCCGAATACGCTGTGCGAACACAGCACGTGGTCACCGCTAGCCAGCAAGCACATCGCCGTGGTGAGAATGGCGCTCATGCCACTGGAGGTCGCGATGCAGGCTTCGCCGCCTTCCATTGCGGCCAGACGATCCTGAAACGCCCGCACGGTGGGATTGGTGAAGCGCGAGTAAACGTTGCCTTCTTCGGTGCCGGCAAAACGCGCCGCAGCCTGCGCGGCGTTATCAAAGCAGAAGCTGGAGGTGAGATAGATCGGCGGGCTGTTTTCGTATTCGCTTCCGGGTTCAACCCCGGCCTGACAACCCAGCGTGGCAAGGGCGAGCGCCCCGGCAAAATCCTCATTGGTCATGGTGCGGTTATCTCGCGTCGGCGGTCGCACCGGCGGACGTGTGCAGGTCTTGGAGCGAGTTGCTCACCGCCGCCCGTTTGGCCTTGGCCTCATCGGAGCGCAGCGACTCAACGTGATTGAGATAGCCCTGACTGACGTCGCCGGCAACGTATTCGCCGTTGAAACAGGACAGGTCGAAATGTTCGATCAGCGGATTGCCCTTGCGCGCGCATTCCACCAGATCGCTCAAGTCCTGATAGATAAGTTTATCGGCGCCCAACAGTTCGCAAATCTCGTCGTGTGTGCGGCCGTGGGCGACGAGTTCTTCGCTGGTCGGCATATCGATGCCATAGACGTTCGGATAACACACCGGCGGCGCGGCAGACGCCATGTACACGCGATTGGCGCCCGACTCGCGCGCCATCTGGATGATCTGGCTGGAAGTGGTGCCGCGCACGATCGAGTCGTCGACCAGCAGCACATTACGCCCTGAGAACTCGAGGTCGATGGCGTTCAGTTTCTGGCGCACCGACTTACGGCGCATGGCCTGTCCCGGCATGATGAAGGTGCGCGGGATATAGCGGTTTTTGATAAAGCCTTCGCGGTAATCCACGCCTAAGCCGTGCGCGAGTTCCATCGCCGCCGTGCGGGCCGTGTCGGGAATTGGAATCACCACGTCGATGTCGTGGCCGGGCCACTCGCGGCGAATTTTGGTGGCCAGCGCGTCGCCCATCCGCATTCTGGCGCGATGCACAGAGACGCCGTCCATGATGGAGTCGGGACGGGCCATGTAAACCAGTTCAAAAATGCACGGTGAGAGCTGCGGACGCTCCGCACACTGGCGGGTGTGAACCTCGCCCTGCTCGCTGATGAACACCACTTCACCGGGCGCGATATCGCGCTCAAGCTCAAAACCCAGCACGTCGATCGCGACTGACTCGGACGCGATGATGTACTCCGGGCCGTCGGCCGTATCGCGACTGCCAAAGACAACCGGACGGATGCCGAACGGGTCGCGGAACCCGATGATGCCTACGCCCGTGATCATCGCCACCACCGCGTAGCCGCCGGTGCAGCGCTTGTGCAATTTCGCGACAGCGGCAAACACGTCTTCCGGGCCAATACTGACCTTGCCCAGGCTCTGTAATTCGTGGGCAAGGACGTTCAACAGCACTTCGGAATCGGAGTCGGTGTTCACATGACGCAGGCCGTCCTGAAACAGCTCGCGCTTCAAGCGATCTGAATTGGTGAGGTTACCGTTGTGCGCAAGCACGATGCCGTAAGGGGAGTTCACATAGAATGGCTGCGCCTCGGCCGTCGAGCTCTCGCCAGCGGTGGGATAGCGCACATGGCCTACGCCCATCCGCCCTTTGAGATTTAGCATGTGTCGGGTGTGAAAGACGTCGCGTACGAGGCCTTCGGACTTATGCAGGTACAAGCGACCCGCCTCGCAGGTCACGATGCCAGCGGCGTCCTGCCCGCGGTGTTGCAAGACGGTTAGGGCGTCGTAGATGGACTGATTAACCGCTGCCTTGCCGACGATACCGACGATGCCACACATATCTGGATTGCCTCTGTCACTATCTGCTGACGGAAGCCGCATCGTAACCGAAGTGTCCGGCGAATTCCGGTAACAACCAACCGATAGTCCAGTGCGCGAAAACTGACAGCTGCGGCAAAAAAAATGAACTGCGCCACCACGCTTCACTGGGCAAAGGCGTTAAGCCCGCCAGCAACACCAGCGCCAGCACAATGGCAACGCCGCGCAAGGCGCCGAACAGCATGCCGAGAAATTTATCGGTATCGCCCAGACCACTACTGGCCAGCAGGCGCCCTATCAGCGAATTGACCAAACCGAAGACGATGAGACTCCCCACCAGCACGCCAATAAAGGCGATGGCGATACGCGCCGGCGCCTGCGTAATGACCCCGCTCAGGCGCTCGCCCAGTGGACTTGCGAAGCTGAAGGCTAACCAGAACGCGACCACCCAGGCCAATAGCGACAGGATTTCTTTCACGAGACCGCGAATCAGGCTCAGCAGGGCTGAAATGCCGATCACGGACAGAATCACAATGTCGGCGACGTTCACGCGATGTTCCGGGATTGAGTCATAAGAAGGCGCCCTATTCCCGGACCAGGATGCCGCGCAGATCGGGCGATTTGGCCAGTTTAGTCCGCAGATCGAGCGCCGCCGCGCGGCCGTTCACCGGGCCCGCGCGGACTCGAAAGCTGAGGCCGTGGGCGTCCTTCACCGGCGTCATATGCGCCGCTACGCCACTTGCCTGCAGTCGCCGCACCAGTAACTCCGCATTTTCCCTGCTCGAAAAGCTTCCCAGCTGCACGGCCCAGCGCTCAGCGGTATCAGATTGAGCTGCCTCGGCCGGCGCCGGGTTGGGCGGTGGCGCTTCTACTCGCGAAGGCGGCGCATTGGCTTTCGCCGAATTAGCCGCGGGCGCGAGGGGCTTTTCCTTCGAGGGTTCAGCAGGCCGCGGCTGCGGTTTTGGCTTGGGCGGAGGCGGCAGGGCGCTGACCGCTTGCTCAGCTTGAGGGGGCGGCGCTGGCGGCGCGACTGCCACCGGCGGTAGCGGCTTGCCGGCGCTGGCCGTCGCCTCTAGCGTAGGCGCCGGTGCATTGAACCCATCGTCAATTTCCTGGACCACTTCCCCCGGCAGGTGGGGAATATCCGGCGTCGCAGGCTCCTGCGGCATCGGCGCCATGTCTTTGCGCGCCGTGTGTAGCGGGGGACGATATCCTCCGTCCAGCACCATGGGCACGAGAATGACCGCCAGCGCGACCAACACGGCGGCGCCAACGAGCCGCTGCTTCAAGGGCTGTTCCATCAGTAATCCCGCTCGTGCATTCAGCCTATTTCCTGTTCAATCACGCCCAGCACCTCACCCACCGTCACGAAAGAACCAATGACCAGAATCCGTTCGCCGGGCTTGGCCTGCTCGGTGGCTGCCCGCCAGGCGGCGGTGATCGAGTCGTAAGTGGCCGCTACGGACTTGCGCGCCAACCCCGACCAGGTTTCGTACAGTTCCGCCGCGCTTGCGCCGCGTGCGGCGGCGACGCTCGCCAGATGCCAACTGTCGACCACAGGTTCCAGCGTCCGCATCGCACTCAGGCGATCTTTGGTTTTCAGCATGCCCAAGACCACGTGCGTGCGGGGCACCGGCGGCAGGCTGGCGAGATTCGCCACAAAGGCGCTGACGGCCTGCGCGTTGTGCGCGACGTCGAGGATCAGGTCACAGGTGCCGGCGATGCGCTGGAAGCGCCCGCGCAAGCTCACGCCGGAAAGTCCCGCAGCAATTTGTTCGAACGACAGGGGATGGCGCGCCTGCAGGAGGTCGATGACCTTCAGCACGCCGGCCGCGTTCCTCAACTGATAAGCGCCCAGTAGCGCCGGACGCGGCAAGGCCTCGATCAGGGTCTCGCCCGACCACCAGTGCCAAGTTTGGGCCTCTTCCGTGAAATGAAAACCCACCCCTAGCACCGACAGCTCGGCGCCAACGGCTTGGGCGCATTCATGCAGGCTCTGCGGCACTTCCGGATCGGAGCAAACCGCCGGCGTATTCGCCCGCATGATGCCGGCCTTTTCGCGCGCGATGGCTTCGCGGGTGTTCCCCAGCCACTCCACGTGATCGATATCCAAAGTAGCAATGATGGCCACGCTGGGGTCAACGATATTGACGGCGTCGAGCCGCCCGCCCATGCCGACTTCGAGAATCATGATGTCGAGCCCGGCGGCGGCAAAAATCACCAGCGCCGCGAGCGTCCCGAACTCGAAAAACGTGAGCGGCGTGTCGCCCCGCGCGGCGTCGACCCGCGCGAACGCATCGCAGATCAGGTCATCGTCGACCGGCACACCGGCCACCTTGATGCGCTCGTTGTAGCGCAGAAGATGCGGCGAGGTATAAGTGCCCACCTGATAACCCGCCAGCCGGTAGGTGGTGTCGAGCATCGCGACCGTTGAGCCTTTGCCATTCGTGCCCGCCACCGTGAGAACAGTGGCAGCGGGCGCGAGCACCCCGAGCCGCTCAGCAACCGCCCGGGAGCGCTCAAGGCCCAGTTCGATTTCGGTGGGATGCAGGGATTCCTGCCAGGCCAACCAATCCGCGAGGGAGCGCCTTGCTCCCAGCGCCGGATCGGCAGACGGCAGGCTCATCGAACGATCAAGCCTTGACTGCGAGCGATTCGCTGGCCGCTGGCGCCGGGTTGTGCATCAGAATGCTGAGAATGCGCGCAAGTTGAGGTCGCAGTTGGCGGCGGTCCGCGATGAGATCAATGGCGCCGTGCTCCAGCAGGAATTCACTGCGCTGAAACCCTTCCGGCAGAATCTGACGGACGGTTTGTTCAATCACCCGTGGTCCGGCAAAGCCGATCAATGCACCGGGTTCCGCCACGATAACGTCGCCTAACATCGCCACGCTGGCGGAGACACCGCCGGTGGTAGGGTCGGTCAGGACCGACACATAGGGCAAACGATGGGTGCGCAGTTCGGAAAGCGCGGCGCTGGTCTTGGCCATCTGCATCAACGAGACCAGCGCCTCCTGCATGCGAGCACCACCGCTCGCGCAGAAACATACGAAAGCGGCGCGTTCCTCGATGGCCCGGCGCACCCCGCGCACAAAACGTTCGCCCACCACCGAGCCCATGGAGCCGGCCATAAAGCCGAACTCAAACGCGCTCGCCACCACCGACATGCCCATGAGGCTACCGGCCATCACCACTAGCGCATCGGTTTCGCCAGTTTCTTTCTGGGCGGCGGTAAGCCGGTCGCGATACCGTTTGGAGTCGCGGAACCTGAGGAAATCAAGCGGCGTGACCGAGGCGCCGATCTCAACGCCCGAATCGGCGTCAAGGAAATGACCGAGCCGCGCGCGCGCCGAAATGCGGGAATGATGGTCGCACTTCACGCACACGCCGAGGTTGCGATCGAGTTCAGCGCGATAAAGCACCGATTTGCAGGCGGGGCAGGAGGTCCAAATCCCCTCCGGCACGCCTTTTTTACCCGCCGACTCGGTCCGAATGCGCGAAGGCAGTAGTCGCTTGAACCAATCCAACTGCATTTTCTCCTTGCGGCGGCCGTCAGGCGGCCGCGCGAGTATCGTCCATCGCCAGCCGGAGCCCGCGGGCAAAGGCTTCGAGCGCGCCGGCGCTAGCAGCGACATCGTTGGCGTTTTCGATAATTTCGATCAGTGCGCTACCGACGATGACGGCGTCTGAGGTCAGCGCCACTGCGGCGGCCGCGGCGGCCGTGCGCACCCCGAAGCCCACGCCGACCGGTAAGCCGGTCGCCGCTTTGAGTTCTGACACCCGGGAAGTGACCTCGGTCGCCTCGGCTGATTTCTCGCCGGTCACGCCATTGACCGACACGTAATAAACGAAACCGTTTGCATACTCGCGAACCGCCGCGACGCGCGCAGCCGAAGAGGTGGGCGCCAGCAGGAAAATTTGCGACAGCCCGGCCGCCCGGACGGCACCGTGCAGAGCGCCCGCCTCTTCCGGCGGCAGGTCAACGGTGAGCACGCCGTCGGCGCCGGCCGCCGCTGCGGCGCTGGCGAAAATCTCATAGCCCATGCGCTCGATAGGATTGAGGTAACCCATCAGGACCACCGGGGTCGTCTGGTCGGTGCGCCGGAAGGACGCCACCACCGCCAGTACCTTGCGCAGGTTCATCCCGCCGGCCAGCGCGCGCTCACTGGCGCGCTGGATAATCGGACCATCGGCCATGGGGTCGGAGAACGGCACGCCCAATTCGACCACGTCCGCGCCCCCGCGGACCAGCGCGTGCATGTAGGCCAGCGTGGCATCGGGATGCGGATCGCCGGCCGTGATGAATGTCACCAGTCCGCTTCTACCCTGACTGGCAAGCGCGGCAAAACGGGCTTCAATGCGATTGTTCATGGTGTTCACAGCGTCATGCCTTCGCGCGTGGCGACT
>Ga0114967_10001290_pt1 | contig 20906 bp, 21 predicted proteins | sample M_130628_MF_Meta_FD_92639 | JGI IMG/M metagenome (GOLD analysis project Ga0114967, IMG submission 92639) | Freshwater microbial communities from Lake Montjoie, Canada to study carbon cycling - M_130628_MF_MetaG | ecosystem: Environmental > Aquatic > Freshwater > Lake | place: Lake Montjoie... | reverse complement strand
CAGGATCATTTCCCCTCCACCCTGCCACGGCGGCATCTGTTCGAGCACCGCTGCACGGCCATAAAGGACACCGATTCCTGTGGGAGCACACATTTTGTGACCAGAGAACGCAAGAAAGTCACACCCGAGCGCTTGGACGTCCAGACGCAGGTGGCCAGCGCTTTGGGCGGCATCTACGAAGGAAACAGCGCCGACATCGCGCGCGCGGCGGCAGAGTTCGGCAGCGGGGTTGATAGTGCCAAGGAAGTTTGAGATGTGGGTGAATGCGAGTAGTTTAACTTCGGGAGTTAGCAGGTTCTCGAGGTTGGATAAATCCAGGAGCCCATCCTCGGTAAGGGGGATGAAACGTAGCTGTGCACCTGTTTTCTGGGCGATGAGCTGCCACGGGACAAGGTTGCTGTGATGCTCCATTTCCGTGAGCAGAATGACGTCGCCAGCTTTGAAAAACGCTCCACCCCAAGCGTGAGCCACAAGGTTGACCGCCTCGGTGGTGCCCCGGGTGAACACGATTTCCTCGGAGGACGCCGCATTCACAAACTGAGCGACGCGCGCTCTGGCGTGTTCGAACCCGGCGGTGGCGCGGTTACTGAGAGTGTGTAACCCACGGTGAACATTGGCGTTGTCGTTTTCGTAGTAATGCAAGAGCGCGTCCAGCACGGCCCGTGGCTTTTGGGTGGTGGCGGCGTTATCGAAGTAAATCAGGGGCGCTCCGTTGACAGTTTGGTGCAAAATGGGAAAGTCGCGGCGCAACATTTCCAGAGAGGGCGCGTGCGAATCTGCGTGCGCGGTGTTAAGTAAGAGTTCAGGCATGAAAATTGTGGGGAACGCGGAGGCCGCAGGGTTGCAAAAAACTGGCTTTGAGGAAAGTTGGCAGAGACAAAAATTCTAAGTCAAAAAGAGTCTGAGCGAAGGACGCAGAGTTGCCGAGAGCGTTCGATTTTGGGTTATACCTTCTAGGAATGGAAACACTCGCTCCCGAGTTTATCGACGATTTGTTCCGGTTTGCGTTTTTGCAGACAGGCGATCGGCAATTTTCCATCGAGATCATCGTAGAGACAGTTGCCGAGACAGCTGTTCGGGCGAGTCAGTGGCGTACTCAGGAGCATCGTTTTTTGTGGGCTGTGCAGTTTGTGAGTCACCGACTTGAACGTGCTTTCGCGGAGCGACCTGAAGGAAGAGACTTGGAAACGGTGCTTTCCGAGGCGATGCGTGAGCCAAGGCCCAAGGTGCGTGCGGCTTTGGCCTTGGATTGTTTGGGCCGAATTCGGCAGTCTGAGACGCTTCACCTATTTAAAGTCCGCGCACGTGAGATTCGGGTTGCACAGGAGCGTTTCCGCGAACGGACTTCGGCGGGCGGTTGGACGGAGGCGGAAGTTCGGCGGCATATTAAAGCGTTGCAGCTCAATGAGGAAGAGCGCGTGCTTGTAGCCCATGCCGTTGAGGCGCTTCCAGCGCGCCGTCCTGGTGCAGAGGGCAAGCTTGGCATGGCGGCGGTTTTGCTCGGCGTCGTGGTGCTGATGGGGTGGGGGAGCTGGGAACATTGGAGAGGCACCGTGCCCGCGCAGATGCAGCAATTCATGGTCCGGTTGTTGGAGGCGCATCGCACGGCGGGTGACGGCGGTTTGGATCGCTTCAACGGGAAAGCAGGCGACACACGCGATTGGCTCTTTCTTCATGGGATGGAAGGTGTTCAAGTGCCAGACGCTTTCGCTTCCATTCCCCTCGCCGCGGCACGGGTTTTGGATTGGAGTGGCGGAAAATTCGCCCAGTTCCCAGTGGTCTCACTTCCTGGAGTTTTCATGGTGGCGGAGGTTGACTCGTTGCGGCTTTCCGGAGAACACGCGGCGTCTGGGCGGGTACACCAAGGAGAGTGGAGTGGCGCATGGATGGTGGCGGGGCCGTACGTGTTTTTCCTCACCATGCGGGCCCCGGAGGAAGCGCTGGATCCACTGTTGCAGGGCGCCTTTCCTGCTCAAACAGACCTGCCTGCATTGGAGCGTATTGTACGGTGGTTTTCGGGTGATTAAGCGCTCTTCAGCGGAGGGCTTCTCAGTGTCGGCTCCAGAACCTCGGACTGGACGCGACCTTCAGGAGGCTTTCTTCGCAGGGAACCAATAGAGCTTCGCGCCGAGCGCTGAGCCAACCGACGGCGAACCAAGCTCGCGGCTCCTGTTGTGCCAGGTTGCGGTAAATCTCGAGTGCAACGGTTGTGTCCATGAGCTCACCCAGAGGGGTTTGTGCGTTCTGAAGATGGCGCAGATACTTACCCACGGCCTTGCTCGGCCATAGCGAACCAACCAACTCCCATGCATAACGCAGGCGTTTGATCCGGCGTCTCAGTCGATGGCGGGCTTCGTCATCAAGCGCACTAAATTGGGCTGCATCCTCCCGGATTTTCCGGTGGAGTCGTCGGAGCGGGGCGACCAGCAATTTACGCAGGGGAGGGAGTTGTTGCGCATTTGCCTCAGCGTGGCAGGCCACCAAAAGCCCGATCCAAAGTCTTTGTGTTTCTTTGGCGCACAACACGGCAGCGGTACTTGTTTCTTCCGGGGTATGGACCGGTGCAGGCGTTTCCACTAAGGGAGCTTGGGCGGCTCGAAGGAGGGGCCATAAAGATTCTGCCATCGCGTCGTAGTCGCGCGCGGTACCGAGTTTTTGGAATAGCTTTGCGAGCGCCAGTTCTTGAGATGCCTCGACCAAGGGAGCGAGCGACCCATAAAGTCGCAAGACAGTGCGCAAACGACGCATCCCAACTCGGAGCTGGTGAAGGTGTTCTGGTGTCGATTGAGCCAACGAAATTTCGCTGGCATTGGGCATGATTTGGGCCAGCGTATTTTTGAGCATCACGGCAAGCGTTTGTGCTGGGCTAATGTGCTCAGTCATCACAACGCGGCGCCCCCTGCTGGGAGGAATCCCTGTCTGCCCTCTTGCCAACCACATGCCACGCTCTTGCCAGCTTCTCGTGTCGAGTACCAAGTCGAAGCGTTCCAGCCAGTTTCCGACGACTTCCAGCAAGATTTTAGCGACTCCAAGTATCAGATTAAAACGCACCTCGCTCACCGTCACCAATTGTGTTTCCGCACCAATCTGCCCTTCCTCTAAAATCAGTTCGATAAGCGTCCCGTCTTTGCGCAGCACTCGGCTAGTGCGAACAGATTCCGCAGTATAACGCTCAATCAGTGTCGTGTTGTCAGCCTCGGCCAGAATTTGGGACAGTCGGCCGCCCACTTCGCTCTCCGCGTGCCTGCTTGGATCGAGCACCGGTCGGTGGTGACCGGGCACCACTACAGAGTGCTCGAGTACCGCGTTACCACTGAGAGACCTTTCGCTAAGAGTTTGCTTCCAGGTTTTTTGCGCAGAGAGCCCTTCGCTGCTCAGGCAAAAAGTGAGCCCTTTCTTAGCGAGATGTTCCTCCTGCGTATCTACGTAAATAACTGTACTAGATACACATTTGGCAGTCTTGGTCGCCACGGCCCGTCGCACAGCGCTAACACGGTCTGTGGCGACACAAAATTTAAGTTGAGTGTCTGTCGGCACTTTTCGAGTTTACGCGTTCTTGAGTGGTTCCTGCGAGCTTGGAGCCTCGATCATTTTGTGAGTCGCCTTCCTCAGGCTGGAGATGGGCTTATTCCGGCCAATCTTGAAACGGACAAATCGACAGGTTCGAATTGAAGTAGCGGGGATCGCCGGTGACCTCCAATCCCACCCAAGCGGGGAGCGCGACAGGCTCGTCGGGTTGGGAAAGTTCGACCTCGGCAAGCAAAAGTCCGGCGTTGCTCCCTTGGAACTCATCCACTTCCCAGAGATGGCCCTCGAATGAAATAACAAAGCGCACCTTTTCAATCAGCGGCCCCTCGCAAAGCTCCAGCAACTCAAGAGCATCTTGTTTCGGAATGGGGTACTCATATTCCGCGCGTGAAACGCCACTGGAGGGTCCCTTGATCGTGAGAAATGCATCGGTCCCCGCGCAGCGCACCCGTACTGTTCTCCCGCCGCCTCGACAGAGGTAGCCTTGACGGTATTGGGTCCCTTCCGCTCCATCCCGCCATTGCTGGCTGGACACTAAAAATTTCCGCTCCATTTCTACTCCCATAGCTCAGCGTTCATCCACAAGATTCGGAATTGCAACGGGAAAACCGCAGAGGACTCCGCGGGATAGCCTCCTCATTTTTCGCCAACCGCTTTTTTCAATTCCTCTAGGAAAGTCGGTTTGAATCCCTCCCACCGGGTGACTTCTTTTCCCGCAGGGGACAGCAAGACCAAGGTCGGGTAGCCGTTCACTTTGAATTTGCGCTGGAGTTCGCTGTTTTGAGATTTAACAGCGTCTGGGAGTGTTTTGCCCTGTGGAAAATCTAGTTCAACAAGCATCAAGCGTTTTTCGCTGAAGCTTTTGAAGTCCTGTTTCGCGAAGACTTCCTTGTCTATTTTAATACACCAACCACACCAATCCGAGCCGGTGAAATCTAAAAGCATGAACTTTTGCTCGCTCGCTGCTTGCTTCTGGGCTTGTTCAAAATTCTCCGTCCATCCGGGTTTTGCCGCCGGACAGAAAACGGTCAGCGCAAGTGAGAAGCCAATAGAGAGCAGGTAGGAACGAGTGTTCATACTTGAAACTTAGCGCGGGGATTGGGCGATGCCAACTACCGGCACGAAAAGACGGTAAAAGAGTTCTCTGGAGGCATACTCCGAATGGGATGCGCAGTTTTGAGTCGTTTTTGGTTGCGACTTCAGCGTGACGCAGTATGTTTGAAGGTTCCTCTTCCACGCCATGAAAGCTGATATTCATCCCCGTTACGACCAGACCAACATCACCTGCGCTTGCGGGGCCGCCTATCTAACTCGCTCCACGCGAAAGGATTTGCGTATTGGTATCTGCGCCGCCTGCCATCCTTTTTTCACCGGTGAACAAAAGTTTGTCGACACCGCTGGTCGTATCGAGAAGTTCTCGAAGCGGTACGCCACTACGACATTGCGTCGTAAAAAAGCGTAAGCGAACGTAGTTGGGCGAGGCTCCGAGAGCGTTTCTGTGTGGGTTTCAGGATTGGTGAGGGAAAAGTTTAAGGCCCTCACCATTTGGTTTGCGGATTCGAATTGGAGCGAGTTTGTTGAGTTTCACTCATTGTGGCATCTGCCCGAGGGGCTGAGCTTTCAGTTGCTCGCCTGCGGATTTGTTTCTTGGTGTTGTCTGGCGTTGCCTAGTTGTTGAATTCCGAAAGATTCCTATGGATTTTGCCCCTCTCATTGTTCGTAAACAGGCTCGCTTCGATGAGTTGGATAAGATTGTTTCGGCGGGCGATCTCTACGATGATCCGAAACGGGCTCGCGTTTTATTGCGGGAACACACGCGGTTAAAGGAGTTGCTCACGCTTTGGCAACGTTTTGAAAAAGTCAGTGTGGAATGGGCGGAAGCCCTCAAGCTTGCCACCAGCACCGACGCGGATTTGGCCGAAATGGCCCAAGCCGAATTGCCGCAACTCGAGGAGACGACTCACCGCCTTGAGCGGGAGATTCAGGTGGCGTTGCTCCCTCCCGATCCGAACGATGACAGAGATGCCATTGTCGAAATACGGGCTGGTACCGGCGGCGACGAGGCGGCTTTGTTTGCCGCAGATCTGGCTCGAATGTACGCTCGGTATGCGGAACTCAACGGTCTGAGGATCGAGCAATTAGAGTGCAGTTCCAATGAGTTAGGCGGCGTGCGCGAAATGATCTTCAAGGCTTCGGGGGATGGTGTATTTCGGAAGTTGCGCCATGAGAGCGGCGTGCATCGTGTCCAGCGGGTTCCAGCGACGGAGGCTCAGGGGCGGATTCACACGTCCACTGCCACTGTGGCGGTGCTTCCGGAAGCTGAGGAAGTGGACCTTGAACTGAAAGCAGACGAACTACGCATCGAAGTGTGTCGGGCGGGCGGTCCTGGCGGCCAAGGGGTCAATACGACGGACTCCGCAGTGCAGGTTTTGCATATTCCTTCGGGGACGATTGTTCGCTGTCAGGACGGGCGTTCGCAGCAGAAGAACAAGGAGAAGGCTTTGCAAATTTTGCGCTCGCGGTTGCTCGAACGCAAGCAGCGCGAAGAGGCGGAGAAGTATGCGGCGCAGCGCAAAAACCAGGTTGGCACTGGGAGTCGCGGTGAGAAGATGCGCACGTATAATTACCCGCAGAACCGGGTAACCGATCATCGCATTGGCCTGACTTTGTATAGTTTGGATCGTTTTTTAGAGGGCGATCTAGAGGAAATGCTTTCCACTTTACAGACCGCTGACATGGAGAACCGCTTGGTGGAGGCGAGTGAATCAGTCGACGCGCCCGAATAGGCTTGGGTGGTGTGAGAAGGCTGTTTTTCTGGCGACGCATGGACAAAAATCGATTAGGGCTCGATTAAGGAACATGAAGCGACGTGCTTGTCCGGTGTGGGAACAATGAAAACGGTGCTTGATGTCTTGCAGGCCACCTCGGCGTACTTTGCCAAGGCTGGAGTGGATAGTGCTCGGCTCAACATCGAGTTGCTACTCGCCCATGTCTTGGGGAAAAAGCGGATGGAACTCTACTTGGAGTTCGACCGTCCGCTGGGAGAGAAAGAGCTCGAACCGTTGCGCGAACTAGTCAAGCGCAGGGCGCAAGGAGAACCCCTACAGCATCTTCTGGGAAATGTTGAATTTCTGGGGCGCACTTTCCTGAGCGACAAGCGGGCGCTTATTCCTCGGCCAGAAACGGAGTTGCTGGCAGAACGTCTTCTCAAGTCACAGGTGCCGCCTCCCGCGCGAGTTTTGGATGTTGGTACAGGAAGCGGCGTGCTTGCGCTCACTTTGGCGGCGGCTTGGGCGGACGCCGAGGTTCATGCCGTGGATATCTCACAGGAGGCGCTCTCTTTGTCTCGGGCCAATGCGGAGGCGCTCGGCCTCCTGGAACGGGTCACGTTTCACCACGGTAATTTACTCGAACCCCTCAGCGGCGAATTCGGGTTGATTGTCGCCAATTTACCGTATGTGCCCTCAGATGACATTCTCGGCCTTTCGCGAGAAGTTCAGCACGACCCCAAACTCGCGCTCGATGGCGGGCCAGACGGCGCCGATTTGATCCGACGTCTTGTGGTAAACGCCCGCCCTTTTCTACGCGGGACGCTTGCTCTGGAAATCGGTCACGAGCAGTCTACAGGGCTAGCCCAAGAGCTGGCAGAGGCAGGATATCGTGATATTCAGCCAAGTTCCGACTACCAGGGACGCAACCGTTTTCTATTCGCTTCGTATGGATAAAATTATCGTCCACGGCGGTCGTCCGCTCTCTGGTTTTGTTAAAATTAGCGGTTCCAAAAATTCCGCTCTCCCTATTCTTGCTGCGACGCTCCTTACTCGCGATCAGTGCATTATTCATTCTGTGCCGGATCTCAGCGATATCCACTACATGCTGCAGATTTTATCCCACTTGGGAGCTCAAGTGGAGCGCGCCAGTGGAACAGTGACCATTCAGGCGGAAAATGTTGCGACGGTGGCGCCGTACGAAATTGTGCGCAAGATGCGGGCGTCGGTGTGTGTATTGGGGCCGCTTTTGGGGCGCCATAAAGAGGCGCGTGTCTCGCTGCCTGGCGGATGCGTGATTGGCGATCGTCCGATCGATTTGCACTTAAAAGGGTTTCGGGCGCTCAACGCGGCATGTCGGGTCGAGGCTGGGGATGTGCGGGTGTTTGCCGACGAACTGCGCGGTTCCACCGTAGACTTGGAGGGACGTCAGGGGCCGACGGTTCTGGGCACCGGCAATGTGCTCATGGCGGCTACTTTGGCCGAAGGCATCACTGTGATTGAAGGCGCTGCGGCAGAACCCGAGGTGGTGGACTTGGCGAATTTCCTCACGAAAATGGGCGCAAAAATTGAGGGGGCGGGCACCCGGCGCATCACGGTGGAGGGCGTCAAGGAGCTGCATGGGGCCGAACACTGCGTGATCCCAGATCGCATCGAGGCGGGCACTTTTCTGGTGGCGGCAGCCCTCGCTGGAACCGTGGTGACGCTGCGCCGCGTATGCGCTGATCACCTCAAGGCGGTTACCAATACACTCTCAGATGCAGGTTATAAAATGGATATAACACGTGACACCATCACGTTGCATGGTAACGGATCGCCCCGTCCAGTGCACATCGTGACGGAACCCTATCCTGGTTTTCCGACGGATATGCAGGCGCAGATGTGTGCGCTTTTGAGCCGTGCTCCCGGGGAAAGTACGGTGACGGAGACCGTTTTTCCGCAGCGATTTATGCATGTGTCGGAGTTGAAGCGTATGGGGGCGGACATTGCGTTGGAGGGAGCAACGGCGCGCATCAACGGAGTGCCGTACTTGAGCGGGGCGCCGGTGATGGCGAGTGATTTGAGAGCATCGGCGGCGTTGGTGCTGGCGGGGTTGGTGGCTGAGGCGACGACGGAGGTCAACCGCGTGTATCACATCGACCGTGGTTACGAGTCCATTGATGAGAAGTTGGCTGGTTTGGGGGCGGAGATTCAGCGGGTTAAGCAGGGTAATTAGAGTCAAAATTCTCTACATTAGCATGATGTGTTTTTGATTTTCAGGTTTCAAATTTCACCTCTTTTTTGGGAACATTAACAATGAGCAATCGAAATGGCATCTTAGCAGGCGGTAACTGGATCGTTGACGCCGTCAAAATCATCGACGTCTGGCCTCAAGAAGACGCCTTGGCAAACATCCTGAGCGAAAGTCGTGGCACCGGTGGCTCGCCCTTCAACGTTCTGGTGGACCTAGCTCTGATGGGCGCCCCGTTTCCCTTGGACGCCGCTGGACTTGTCGGCGAGGACGGCCATGGACGTTACATTTTGGACACTTGCGCTCATTTGGGCATTGAGACCTCTCAACTGACGGCGACTTCAGCGGCCCCCACCAGTTACACGGACGTAATGACCGTGAAGGCCACCGGGCGTCGCACGTTTTTTCATGCGCGTGGTGCGAACGCACTTTTCGGCGAGGAGCATCTGGAGTTCGCCAAGTCGAGTGCACGGATTTTTCACTTGGGCTACTTGTTGTTGCTCGACGGGATGGATAAAGAGTGTCCCGAGTATGGGACGGTGGCGGCGGGAGTTTTGGCGCGCGCGCAGGCGGCTGGGATGCGGACTTCGGTGGACGTGGTCAGCGAGGATAGTGAACGGTTTGGGCGCATCGTGTTGCCGGCTTTGAAGTACACGGATTATTGTATCATGAACGAGTTTGAGGCGGGGCGGGTGACCAAGCACACGATTCGTACGGCGGCGGGCTTGGATTTTTGGGCTTTGCGGGAGTCCATGGAAATGCTTTTGGCCGCAGGAGTCAGGGAGCGAGTTTTGGTGCATTTTCCGGAAGGGGGCTGTGCGTTGGGTCGCGACGGAGACTGGACCCAGCAAGGTAGCGTGGTCTTGCCGGAGGGGTACATTAAGGGAGCGGCGGGAGCGGGCGATGCATTCACCGCTGGGGTGTTAATGGGATGGCACGACCAGCTTTCGGTGCAGGATCAGCTACGTTTGGGAGTGTGTGCGGCCGCTGCAAACCTTTCTGCGGAGACGTGCACCGGCGGGTTGCGACTTGCAGCGGAGTGCCTCGCACTGGGAGAGCGCTTTGGGTTTAGGGCATTCTAAGGCGGGCATTGCTCGCCGATCCGATCGATTTTCAACCCAGTTAAGAAGCCTAAGACTGGATACCAGACCTCCTGATAGCTCAGCTCGATGAGAGTTTGCGTTGTCATTCTACCAAACAAACGTAGACTTAAAAACGCTGGGCTCGGTTTAATGGAGCGCGGCCAAAGCTAGTTCTGAATTTTAGTTTATGAATCCTATTGCCCTTTTTTTGATTTCGGCCGCGGTTTGGTGGTTGGTCTCTTCGTTTTTTGAGTGGTGCCTGCACCGCTATGTCATGCACCGGCCGCTAGGATCTTTTACTTATCCCTTCAAAGCACATGCTTTGATTCATCACCAAATCTTCAAGGCGGACCACACTTACCATCTTTTGAATGAACCGGATTGGAAGACGATTCCAATGGCTTGGTGGAATGGCCCTGCGCTGACGGTTTTAGCGTCTATCCCCGTCATTCCAGTGGCAGTCTGGTTGCAGAGTTGGGAAGTTTACTTCGGTGCCGCAGCCGGCACCTTTCTGTATTACTCAATTTATGAGTACATCCACTGGTGTATGCATTTGCCAAAAACTCGGTTGGTGGAAAGGACTTGGGCGTATCGCCGCCTCAACGGGCATCACTTGTTGCATCACCGGTATATGCATAAGAATTTTAACGTGGTCTTTCCATTGCCGGATTTTCTCTTAGGGACGCTGATGGTGCGTTCTAAGCTTAGCTTTGCTCAACCCAAGGGCCCGTCAGTTCCGAATGTTCAACCGCTTGATGCTTCGGCTTTTGTGGAAGCGTCTGCTTAGTTGTAATTTGGAGGTATTTGGACGCAAACCTCTTCTTGTGAGGTGCGGATGCGGAAAAATGCTTGTCGTGATCCAAATTTCACTGCTCGACTCTCTTTGGAACTGATTTTATTTCTTGTTGCTTGTCTCTTAGTGATTGTCTCTTTAGAGCCGAATGTAGCTGAGCAGACTTTATAATTTTTCGAACATGGATCCAGACAAAGCTGTTTCTTGGTTTAAGCGGGCTTCCGATCTTGGAAGCGCTGATGCAATGTGCAGTCTTGGTCTGTGCCATTTCCAAGGAATTGGAGTCGAGCGAGATTTGATTGTGGCGGTGCGCTACTTCAAGAAGTCCGCCCAGTCCGGAAGTGTGAGGGGGATGTTTAACCTCGGGTTCTGTCTTTATCAGGGAAGCGGGGTCCGCAAGGATTATGAGCAAGCTGCTTCATGGCTGATGCGAGCCGCGGATCTTGGGCATCCCGCGTCAATGTACCATTTGGGAATGTGTTTCCATACCGGTAACGGGGTCCTGTTTGACCAAATGGAGGCCGTTTCGTGGTTCAGAAAGGCTGCGGCGCAGGACAATGTTTCCGCAATGGTAACCCTTGGAATGTGTTTTTATCGAGGGCAGGGAGTCGTCCAGAGCCTGACTCGAGCGGTGGAATGGTTCCGCAAAGCGATTGATCTGGGTGCCTCCGACGGAATGAATGCGTTAGGGGTTTGCCTGCTCTGGGGTAAGGGTGTTGGGGAGGACCTTCAGGCTGCGTTGGAGGAGTTTGAGAAGGCGGCAGAGTTGGGCAATGTTCTGGCGATGGTGAATCTGGGCCATTGTCATTATTGGGGTTTTGGCGCTGATAAAAACCCAACTGCCGCTGTTGAATGGTATTCCAAGGCTGCTGATTTGGGGAGTGTTTACGGAATGTACTACCTAGGCAATTGTCACGGGGAAACCATCGGCGCGCGGAAACGTTCCGAATTGTCCAGTCAGTGGTCGCGCAACCCTGAGGAGCAGGAAATGCTCATGGGTCCCTCCATGTCTCCGGTGCCCATTTCGAAAAAATTGGGAATGGAGACCGAGAAGAAGTCGCTTGCTTTGCAGTTACCTAAGGAAGCCGAAGGTTAAGCCTCAGGGGTGTGGGCCGTTGAAGCCTCTGTTTTCCTCTGTTCGTGGAGGGCACGCCAGTACTCCAGTCTTTCCTTAATCCGGCGTTCTGCCCCGTGCTCACTCGGAGAGTAGTACCGTCTTCCCTCCTCTAAATACGCTTGCGGCACAAACCCACCTTCGAAATCGTGAGCGTAAAGATAGCCCGTATAGCCCATTGCCTTTGCTCCTTTGAAGTGAGTGTCCCGCAGCGCTTTGGGGATGGCGAGACTCTTCCCGGATTCAACATCTTTTCGGGCCGCAAGCAGCGCTACGTAGGCGCGGTTACTTTTCGGCGCTGTAGCCAGATAAACCGTGGCGTGCGCCAATGGGATTTGCGCTTCGGGCAACCCTACAAGTTCCACCGCCTGTTGGGCAGCCACCGCAACATTCAACGCGCTGGAGTCCGCGAGACCGACGTCCTCACTTGCGAAAATCACCAAGCGACGCGCAAGAAAACGAATATCTTCCCCCGCAATAAGCATCCGAGCCAACCAGTAAAGAGCCGCGTCTGGATCCCCGCCTCGCACGCTTTTGATGAACGCCGAAATGGTGTCGTAGTGTTGATCCCCTGACTTGTCGTAGACCACGGCTTTACGTTGAATGCTGTCTTGTGCCACCGCGAGATCGATCAGGACAGCGCCCGAAGTATCTGGCGGAGTCGTGAGTGCGGCGAGTTCAAGCGCTCCCAGACACTTGCGCGCGTCTCCCTCCGACTGGAGGGCAAAGTGTTTGAGGGCCTCTTCCGTAATATCGACTCGTAGCGCGGCCAGACCTCGCTCGGAGTCTGCAAGCGCACGTTTTTGTAGTTCAATGAGGTGCAGCAAGGTGAGCGGCTCCAGTTGGAAGACCTGAGAGCGTGAGATGAGCGCTGAACTCAGTACAAAATACGGGTTGTGCGTTGTTGCCCCGATGAAATGAACGCGGCCGTCCTCTAGAGCCGGAAGAAGGACATCCTGTTGCGCTTTGTTGAGACGGTGAATTTCATCAACGAAAAGCAACGTGTTGCCTCCCGTGGCTGCGCCGCGTTCGGTGGCGCGTTGCAGCGCGCGGCGTAAATCGGCCACGGAATTTTCCACGCCGCTAAAGGGCTCGAAACTCGCATGGGTGGTTGCTGCGATAATGCGGGCCAGCGTTGTTTTGCCGGTTCCGGGAGGGCCGTGGAGAAGAATAGAAGATAGCCGGTTTGCCTCGATGGCGCGGCGCAGCAGCTTGCCAGCAGATAGAAGGTGTTCTTGGCCGGTATATTCAGCAAGACAACGTGGGCGCATGCTTTCCGCCAAAGGCTGTGAAGCAAAGCGGGAATGAGGCGCAGAGGTAGCGGCGGGGCCGTCGATTTTTTTTTGAAATAAATCAGGCATCTTCACCCAAATGATGCAACTTTAAGAGGTGCAGGGCCAGTATACGTTGTGGGTAAGCCGAGTGAGTGGAGGGGCTGGAGGGGAGAAGTGGAGAAGTGGAGAAGTGGGCGTTGCTATGAGTTGCGGGGTGAGGAAGCGGTGTGGGTTTGTGGAGCGTCTGTGTTGGTTTTTTAGCTTAAAAGCTTTTTAAAGTTCTGACGTTAAGCGCTGCAGCGCAGTTTTTTAAACTAAACTTTACGTACTTTTGTGCAGTTAAAAATAAGGAGTAGTTATGAATATAAATGAAAATCTTGGAACCAATCCTGAAGGCAATCTTGATGCGAATTTCGAGACCATCTTGGTCGCGGTGGACTTTTCAGAGGTCAGCAAACAGGTGTATGAAGTTGCCGCAAATCTGGCGCAACGGTTGCGGGCTAAAGTGGTGGTGTTAAACGTAAGCGAGCCGCAGTTGGATTACGTGGGCTTGTTGCCCGCGGCGTCCGACGGCTATCGGTATGCTGGCATAGAGCAACAGGTTGCCGAGCAACTGGATGAGGCTCGTACGTTTCTAGAGGCGCGTGGTTTGGTGGTGGAGACTGATCATCATTGGGGCCCCGTGGTGGCCAGTATTTTGGATGGTGCACAGCGGCGAAGGGCGGGGCTCATAGTGCTCGGCTCGCATGGGCATGGAGCATTCTATCACCTTCTGGTAGGGAGTGTTGCTGACGGCGTGCTTCGTGAGGCCAAGACCCCTGTGCTGGTAGTGCCCTCTACGGTTAAAGCGCAGGTCGCCATCAAAAAAGAAGCGAAGCCCCAGGAGGCACTGCCCGTTGAAAAACTAGCCTTTTAGCCTCCACGGATGAACTGCTCGGGAGTGCTCGAGCGTGGATACATTTGTCTCTGGTTGCCGCGTTACGAGTTTGTCGTTAATGGTAGGGGATGACTATCGGCTTCATCGGTTGTGGCAAGATGGCCTCTGCGTTGGTGCGCGGGGTACTGCGCGCGGGCGTGGTATCTGCGGAGCGTGTCGTGGTGAGTGATTGTTATGCTGTTGCAGCACAGCAGCTTGCCTTGGATACGGGCGTGAAAGCGCTTGCCACCAACGCGGAGGTTGTTTCTGCGAGTGAAACGGTTTTACTGTGTGTAAAACCTCAGGAGGCGCTGGAGGTGCTGAAAGACGCGGCGTCGGCTTTATCGGGGAAATTGGTGGTGTCCATCGCCGCCGGTGTCTCGTTGCGTGCTCTGGAAGAGGCCACAGGCGTTGGCGTGCGGGTGGTGCGTGTGATGCCTAACACGCCCGCGTTGGTGCAACGCGCTGCCTCTGCATACGCTTTGGGCACTTTTGCGCTACCTGAGGATGCCGTGGTGGTGGAATCGCTTTTTGGATCTGTGGGTTACGTCGGGCGTGTGCCTGAGTCGCTTTTGGATGCGGTCACGGGGCTAAGCGGAAGCGGGCCGGCGTATGGTTTTTTATTGATTGAAGCTCTTGCGGATGGGGGAGTTCTGATGGGCTTGCCTCGAGACTTAGCGTTGAAGCTTGCTGCGCAAACTTTGGCGGGTGCTGCAGAGATGGTGTTACAGACCGGCCAGCATCCGGGTGTGTTGCGGGATGCCGTCGCGAGCCCGGGAGGAACGACCATTGCGGGAATTGCGGCGCTGGAAGCGTCGGGCGTGCGTGCTGGGCTGATTCATGCGGTGCAGGCTGCAACGGAGCGTTCCCGCGAGTTGCAGGAGCTTGCCATTCGACAGAGCTGATGTGCGCTAAACCTCTGAAGATTAATAGTTTAGATATCCAGACGTGCCTAACTTACCCTCACAAGCTGTCGTGTCTAGAGCCGCTTGGAAACTTGCGTTGTTAGGTGCTTTGGGCATGTTGCTTTTCGGGGGAGGTGGCAAATTAAGGCACTGCGCGGCTGATGGAGCGGAGTTGGTGCCTTTTCGTGGAGTGGAGCCGTTTGACTCAGGACCTGAGGTTGCCGTTCAGGAGGAGGGTCCTAGATTGGGGGTTCCGGCCGCCCCTATGGAAGGCAGTGCTTTGGTATTGGATCAGTTGCGTCTGGCAGTGCTTGCCCTGGGGAGAGAAGATTTGGTCAGTGCGAAGGCCAAGTTTTTGCAGGTGCTCGAATTGCAACCGGATCATCTGAGTGCCCTGGTGAATTTAGGGTGGATCGCTCAGCGCGAAAAATCGTGGGGTGAGGCGAATGAGTATTTGAAGCGGGCTCAGAAACTCGCTCCCGACAACGCTGCGGTGTGGCTCGCCTTGGGGTTGGTGGCCCTAGAACAGAAGCGTCTAGAGTTTGCGCATGCTGCTTTTGCTCAGGTGGTTGCGCTTGATCCAAAGCATGCGAGGGCGCACCGTTTATTGGGGCTGACGCTCTGCAGGAAAGGCTGGTACTCGGGCGCTGAGGAAGAGCTGCGCCGCTCTCTTGAATTAGAGCCGGACGATGCGGGGGCGCATTTCAACCTCGCTGTTCTGTATTTGCAACGCCAGCCCGCTGCCCGGGAGCTCGCCCGTCGCCACTATTATCGAGCCTTGGATCTTGGCAGCGCGCCGGATAACTCTATCGCCAGTAGTCTGGTAGACAACGCCTCTGTCTCCTTCCCACCTCAATCTGCCCAAGCACCTGTGTCTGTGCGCTGACGCTTTAAGTTTCGACTTTCCCTCTTTTTTTCCCTGTGCCAGACGAATTTTCCATAGCGGTTGACTTCGTGTTTGAATCGCTCAAAGCCCGTCAACAAACGGGGTCCTCTCTCAAGGCAGAGTTGGCTGCGCTTGAGTCTCTACGTCAGACCCGCTCGGGGACGGCGACGCTTGAAGCGCCCATCGCATCCAAAGTCTCGGTGGGCTCCGCCGCTCCGCCAGTGGTGTTTGCCCCCCAACCAGCCCAACCATCTCAGCCGACGCGTTTCAGTGCAAACGCGCTGCCTGTCGTGCAGTTTCCTCCCCTCCCCTGTGAGGTGGATGATGGAGGGCTTCAGGAGCGGTTGGCTGCGTTGAAGGTGGCTGTCTCTGGGTGTGTGCAGTGCCCGAATTTGGCTTCGACCCGGGCCCAAGTGGTTTTTGGTGAGGGTAATCCGAGAGCGGACCTAATGTTCGTGGGAGAGGCTCCAGGGCCGGAGGAAGAGTCTGAGGGGCGGTGTTTCGCAGGGGCGGATGGGTTGTTGTTTGATAAAATATTGGGGGCGATGGGCTTGTCTCGGGACAAGGTATTCTTGACTACGGTGCTGAAGTGTCGACCGGACTCGCCTGCGGGAAGTGTCAGGGCTCGGATCCCGACTCCGGAGGAGCTTGGGCGCTGCCTGCCATATTTGGCGGCACAAGTCGCGTTGGTGAAACCCAAAGTGATTGTCGCGCTGGGGGCTGGTGCGATGCGGGGCCTGTTCGGTTCCACGCAAACGGCTGCGGCCTTGCGCTCCCGTTGGCACGACTTGCAGGGCATACCGGTGATGCCGACATTTCATCTCAACTACTTAATTTCCAATAGTGGGATCGGGGAAAAGCGCAAGGTGTGGGAGGATCTGCTCCAGGTGATGGAACGGTTGGGTCAGGAAATTTCTGAGAAGCAGCGGAATTTTTTCCTGAAATCTGGGTAGCTGGGGAGCGGATGGAGGAGAGGTGGCTCGGCAACTTGGGTTGGCAACAAAAAAACCAGACTCCTTGCGGGAGCCTGGTTTTGAAAATCGGTTTGAGGCCGATATCAAGGTGTCGGCGATAGAGCCGACCGCTTGACTACTTCTTGAAGCCCTTGACGTTCTTGGACATCGGGGCGGAAGGAGCGGAGGATTTGGATTCCTTGGCGCATGCGCCGAGGCCGAAAGCAACCGCTACGAGGGTAACAAAAGCAATGTGTTTCATAGTTTTTGGGTCTGTTTGTTTTTCTCCTGGATGGTGAAAAAACTATGTTTAGGATTTTTGCAACGTCTGACAACGCTTTTTTCATCAAGAAACGAAGTCTTCAATCCAAACGGGGGTGCCTGCCTCCACTCTGTTGAACAAATCCACCACGTCCGCGTTGCTCATCCGCACGCATCCGTGGCTGGCTGGGGTGCCCAGCAAATGTTCCGCGTTGGTTCCGTGAATATAAATGTAGCGCTCATGCGTATTCGCGTTGTGGGGCTCCACCCCTTCCAACCACAGAATGCGCGTTTGTACGTGGTCGCTGGAATCTTCGGGGAGTCCAAATCGGCCTGTGCCAATGCGCGCCACGAAAATTTCTCCCTCCTCAGCTCCCTCGCCCCACTTGGATTCCACGATAAACCGTCCGGTGGGCGTGCGGTAACTTCCCGGTTCGGTGCCAGTGCCGAATTGTGAGGTGGAAATGGGGTAGCGCCGCACTAGGCTGCTATCGGGGGCGAGCAAGTCGAGGGTTTGGGTGGGAATATGAACGCGGATTTGCATCGTGGCTGATAGTCTGTACTAATCTTAAGCTTTATGAGTCGGAAAGTTCATGTCGCGATTGTTGGCGCCACGGGTGCCGTTGGAGTGGAAATGCTCAAAGTTCTGGAGCAGAGAAATTTTCCCGTTGAAAAGCTTACTTTGCTTGCGTCTGCGAGGTCTGCGGGGCGCACTTTGCCTTTTGAGGGAAAAGAGATTCAAATTCAAGAATTGCGTGAGGATTCGTTTCACGGGGTGGATGTGGCGCTCTTCAGCGCTGGTGGCGGGATCTCCAAAACATTCGCTCCCTACGCGGTTCAGGCGGGAGCGGTGGTGATTGATAATTCGAGTGCCTTCCGGTTGGATGAGAATGTGCCTCTGGTGGTTCCAGAAATTAACGGCGCAGATATCGCCCGGAATCGGGGGATTATTTCCAATCCAAACTGCACCACGGCCATTACGCTCATGGCTCTGTTTCCACTGCATCAGGCTTTTGGTGTGAAGCGGATTTTTGCATCGAGCTACCAAGCTGTCTCTGGCACCGGGGCTCAGGCCATCGAAGAACTGCGCCAGCAAGTCGATGCGATTGCTGCTCAGCGCCCCGTGGAGAAAGTGGTGTATCCTCACCAGATTGCTTTCAACGTTTTACCGCACGTGGACAGCTTTTTGGACACCGGGTACACTCGCGAGGAAATGAAGATGGAGAACGAAGGGCGGCGCATTATGCATCATCCTGGGTTCCGCGCCTCGGTAACCTGCGTGCGTGTGCCGGTGTATCGGGCCCATTCAGTGGCGGTGAATGCTGAGTTTGAGCGTCCTATTTCGGTCAAAGCTGCGCGCGCTGTCTTAGACAAAGCGCCAGGGTTGAAGGTGGTGGATGATCCGGCAAAAAATTTATACCCGCTTCCTCTGCATTGCAGCGGGGAGGACGACTGCCAAGTGGGGCGGCTGCGTATGGATTGCGCGTTGGACAACGGACTTGCTTTCTGGGTGTGCGGCGATCAGTTGCTCAAGGGCGCGGCGCTCAACGCGGTACAGATTGCGGAGTGGCTGTAGTCACGGAGCCTCGGGGGTTGACGGGGTGTTCGGTTTGGAGAACGGAGGCGCCGGCTTTGAAACGTTGGAGCCGCTGGGTTGCACCACTTTATTGACGCAGCCGCAACCAGCGCTGCATGCCCCGTTTGTCCCAGACCTTTGCGCACGTACCTTGCGTAGGACGAAGAAACTCAGTGCCGCAACGACACTGGCACTCACCAAGAGTTGATCCATGCTCATAGTAAAACCCTCGTTAAGAGTAAGAAGGCAAAGTGTCGTAGATTTGAGGTGCTCTCAGTCCAAGCCCATTCCCGATTAAGGATGTTCCCGATCTAGGGTGTATCCGAACTAGTTAGTATCCGAAGAACGACATTCTCGAAGGATAGCACTACGGCAAAGTCGTTCATCAGTGCCAGCCAAGAAATCGGCCACCTTGGGCGATCAACAACGAAGCAGAGTACGCGAGAAGGCTCATGTACGCAAATTGGAATGCTGGCCAACGCCACGAATTCGTCTCCCGACGCACCACAGCCAGAGTGCTAAAACATTGCATCGCCAGTACGTAAAATACCATCAGCGCCGTTGCCGTTAGCGGCGTGTAGACAGGAGTACCGTCAGGACGCTGCTGCTCTCGCATGGTATCACTCAATGCAGATATCCGTTCCTTACTCCCCTCATTCTCGACGCTGTACACGATCCCCATCGTCGAAACAAATACCTCCCTCGCCGCAAACGACCCGATAAGTCCTATGCCAATTTTCCAGTCAAATCCCAACGGCGCAATGACCGGTTCGATCGCTTTCCCCATGCGGCCGGCCACACTGTACGCGATTTTTTCGGAGCCCGTAGCTTCTGGATTGGGCGGTTGCGGGTACTTGGTCAGCGCCCACAACAAAACCGACAACGCGAGGATTACGGTCCCGGCCCGTTTGAGAAACACCATCGCGCGCTCTCGCATTCGCACCAAGAGCCCTCGGACGTTAGGTTTACGGTACGGAGGCATTTCCATCAGGAGCGTAGGGGTCTCGCCACGAAGGAGCGTTTTTTTGAAAAGCCACGCCATTAAGAAAGCCGCCACGATGCCGATGACGTACATGGAAAGCATAATGAGGCTCTTTTTCCACGAGGCCACCTCCGGCAGCAACACGGCGATGAGTAGTGTGTAAACGGGTAAGCGCGCCGAGCAGCTCATGAGGGGAGAAACGAGGATCGTCACCAAACGGTCTTTGCGCTGCTCGATGGTGCGCGTTGCCATGATGCCCGGAATCGCGCAGGCGAAAGAGCTCAACATCGGGATGAAGGATTTGCCGTGAAGACCCACTTTGGACATGAGCCGATCCATCAGAAAAGCTGCGCGCGCCATGTACCCGCTGTCTTCGAGGATGCCCAAAAATAGGGTGAGAATCAGAATCTGGGGTAGAAAGACGACCACGCCTGCGACGCCCGCCAGTACGCCGTCGACAATCAGGGAGCGAAAATCTCCCTCAGGAAGTTGCGTTTGGAGCCAATTGCCGAGCATCTCCTGAGCGGCTGAGATCCAATCCATCGGAATTTTGGCCAGCGTGAATATGGAAAAGAACATGAATGCCATCGCGGCGAGGAACGCGAGCCAGCCCCAAAAGCGATGAGTGAGAACCGAGTCGAGACTATCAGAAAAATTGAGCGCGGGTTCTCCAGGTTTGCGCACCGTGAGGGCGCAGATAGGGCCGATCCACTCATAACGCGCTTCAACGGTGGCAGAAATGGGATCTAGGCCGCTTGTTTCCATTCGGCTTTGAGCGGCCTCCACCGCGAGTTTTAACTCGGAAGAAAACGGGACCAAATCCTGTGGCGCGAGGCTCAGTAGCAAAGTGGCCTCAGCGAGGGGAGCCGAGTGGCTTTGCAGTAGGGCGCTCAATCGCCGGATTTCGATCTGTAGCGCCTCGGGAAGTGGCGCTGTAGTGGAGGGCACTGGGAGCTGAGCTTGGGAAAGCCACTGTTTGAGTTCGACCAGACCCACGCCCGTCGCTGCGACCAGCGGTAGCACGGGGACACCCAGCAGCTCGCTCAGCGCCTTACAATCGATACCAATGCCCGCTTTTTCAGCTAAGTCCACCATGCTGAGTCCCAGAATTAGGGGGATCTTCAGTTCGAGAAGTTGTGAGACTAAGTACAAGTTCCGCTCGAGATTGGTGGCATCCACGACTGCGATAATGGCATCTGGAGGCGGGGTGTCGGCTTGGCGTCCAAGGAGGACGTCGCGGGAAACGGCCTCGTCTGGGGAGCGAGCTTGCAGGCTGTAGCAGCCGGGTAAATCCAAAAGCGACATCTGCTCGCCGTGGCTGCCATGGAAGACGCCTTCCTTCTTTTCAACGGTCACACCGGGATAATTTCCCACCTTTTGCCGCATCCCAGTGAGGGCATTGAAAAGGGTGCTTTTACCCGAGTTCGGGTTGCCGGCGATGGCGATGCGTCTGGTTTGAGGCGTTTTGATGGGCAATTCGGTGACGGGGTGCTGAGGAGTTGACGCGGCAATGGGCTCGGGCAGGGGCATCGGGGCGGGCGTCGGGGTAGGTGTCGGGGTAGATGTCGGGGTAGGTGTCGGGGTAGATGTCGGGGTAGGTGTCGGGGTAGGTGTCGGGGTAGGTGTCGGGGTAGGTGT
>Ga0114967_10001285_pt1 | contig 20934 bp, 18 predicted proteins | sample M_130628_MF_Meta_FD_92639 | JGI IMG/M metagenome (GOLD analysis project Ga0114967, IMG submission 92639) | Freshwater microbial communities from Lake Montjoie, Canada to study carbon cycling - M_130628_MF_MetaG | ecosystem: Environmental > Aquatic > Freshwater > Lake | place: Lake Montjoie... | reverse complement strand
CGATCACGACCGACAGGCCGAACATGCTGGCGCTGCGGATGTCCTCGAGCCCCGGCATCCCCCCCATTGCCAGTTCCACCGGGAAGGTGATCTGGCGCTCCACCTCCTCGGCCACCATCCCGGCGGCAACGGTGTTGATCTGCACCTGCACCGGCGTGGTGTCGGGGAAGGCGTCGATGACCAGCCCGCGCACGGCCACCCAGCCGATGAGGCAGACGACGCCCGCGCCGAGGAGAACGACGATCCGGCGCGACAGTGACCAGGCAATGATGGAATCGAGCATGACGGGGGAGGGGGGTGAGGGGCTTCAGGACGGGATCAAACGCGAAAGCCAGAGGGCAGCGCCATCAAGACGATGGTCCACACCGTTCACAGCTCCCCCGACTCCATCCGCTCCAGGAGCACCTGGCTCTTGAGGACGTGGCTCCCCGCCCCCACGACCCGCTCGAGGGCTCCCCCCGCCGGGTCGCCGACAATCTCCACGACATTCCCCTCGCGGACGCCGGGCTGAACCTCGCAGGCCGTGAAAGCCACGTCGCCCGAGGGGATAAACACCACCCAGCGGCTGCCATCCCACTGGACGCTCTGCGAGGGGACGACGATCGCGGTGCCGCGGCGGTCGATCTCGATTTTTCCGCTGCCGAAGGTGTGGGCCCGGAGGCCGGCTTGGGTGGCGGCGGGAAGCGTCTGGATGTTGTCGACCTCCGCCCTCACCTGGAGCGTCCGTGTGGCCTGATCGACCTCGGTGGAGATCCAGGTGATGCGGCTGGAATACTCCTCGTCGGAGCCGTCGGGACGGAAGCGAACCGGCTGGCCGATCGCCACCTTGCCGGCATCCTCCTTGTCGACCTTGAGGGCCAGGATCATCCGCGAGACATCCGCCACCTCGAAAATCGGCTTCGCCGCCTCGACCACCTCGCCGACGACCGCATCACGGCCGACGACGATTCCGTTAAATGGCGCTGCGAGGGGGAGGAGATTCGACGTCACGACATCATCATTCAGCTCGGTGAGCAGGCGCTCCGGGAGACCAACGGTGCGGATCCGCTCGGCCCGGGCCTCGTCGACGAGCGCCTCGTAATCGGCGATCGCCACCGGGAGCCCGAGGTTCACCAGCGCCTGTTCGTCGTTGACGAGGTGGATCCGTGCTTCGCGGAGCGCTGCCCGGGCCTCGCGGAGCTGCCGCCCCATCACGGCCCCCTGCACCTCCTCGAGGATCGCCATCTGCTCGCGCCGCGATTCGAAAGTCACCAGGGCGTTGAGAAACTCGGCCTTGAGCCGCCCCACCTCTTGGCTATCGATGACGAGGAGCACCTCTCCCTTGCGGACGACGTCGCCGAGATGCTTCTCGACGCGCCAGATGCTCCCGCCGACGCGGGAAGAGAGCTGGGCGGTGCGGCGCTCGTCATAGTCGACGACACCGGCGACCTCGAGCTCGCTTACCATCGACCGCCGCTCCACCGGCACGACCTCGATCCCGGTCCGCTCGAGCGCCTCGCGCGAGGAAAACCGGACCGTTCCCGGCGCTGGATCATCGGGCCCGTCGACCGACGCCCCGGCAGCGCCGCTGCCGGCGTGCTCGCCATGCGGAGCGTCATGTCCGGCCAGGCCGAACGTCCAATGCGTGGCATGGCCGAGCCACCCCACGGCCACAAGCGACGCGGTCGTGAGGAGCGAGACGCCCCACGACGCGATCAGGGAAAAAATGGCCGCCATCGAGATACGACGGGGCTGTCTGGACTTCGTCCGCAGTTGCATGGGACCTCTCCTCCGCGGGGCTGCTCCGCCAGAAGCACCCGTCCGCCAGGGAAGTGTCGCCGTCCAGAATCGGCAACACAGGGTTGATGCCGCCCCCTTTCAGAAGCGACTTACACGATTATTCTTCGCCGCCGAAAACTGTCCAGCCCCCCGAGCGGGATCTCCGCTGGTCAGGCCTTGTACTTGTCGCGGTTGACGTCCGGAGCTACCCCCTCCGGGGTCTCGTCGCTCGAGATGTCGAACCACTCCGGCTTGAAATCGATCCTCGACTTGGCGGGATCGCCCAGGGCGATGTTGCTCACCAGGGCGATGACGGCATCGGCGATCGCCACCTCCGGCTTGCAGCGGGGCTGGTTTTCCGGAGCCGGATTGCGGATGCACCAGGCCCAATGCTCGAGCTCTTCGGTATAGCCGCGCGACGGGGGCGCCCCTTCGCCGCCGGGGCCGGCTGCCGCCGCCTTGCCGCCGCCGCCACCGCTCTCGGTGGTGTCGAGCGTCGGGGCCCCGTCCTTCGCCTTGGCGACGGTGACGCGGGTGTCCTTGGCGCTGTCCTTGTAGAGCATCACCTCCTGCTCCCGTTCGAGCACGAGGGTTCCCTTCGTCCCCATCACCACTTCGCCGTAGTCGCCGAAGCCGTTGCCGTTGATCGAGGAGTAGGTGACGACCACCTTCTTGTTTTTGTCCTCTTCGTAGCCCGGGGCGGGATACTCGTACATGCAGTAGACGTGGTCGTCGATCTCACGGTCGGCCGGGAAGATGCTCCGATTGCCGACGGCCGTCACGGTCAGCGGCTTTACCTTCTGCCCGTCGCCGCGCATCGCCGAGACGAAGATCCCCGCCGCGTCGAGTTGGTGGCTGCCGAGCTCGGCCATCAGGCCGCCGCCGGTGCGGTTCCAGAGCCGCCAGCGGATCAGCTCCTCCAGCGGCGTCCGCGTCGAGCCGTCGCCGAGGGTCATCGGCGTGTAGCCAAACTTCTCCGCATCGACGTCCTTGTCGAGAATCTGGGCCTCCATCTGGGCGATCCGCTTCTGGAGCGAATCGATATCGGCCGGCTTGGCGTTTTCGAGATCCTTCTTCCAGCCGGCGAGCTTTTTGAGCGACCCGTCGTCGCCCGGCATCGGCGGCTTCCAGGAATCCTTGCCAGGGAGATTGCCCCGGTGCCACTGGGCCCGGATCGAGTGGAGATCGCCGAGAAGCTTCGCCTTGCCGATCGTGTGGACGGCGTTGTCGTAGAGGATGCTGTAGTGGCGCTGATGGCCGGTGGCGAGGATCTTGCCGGTGTCGCGCGACACGCGCCCCATCTCCTTGCACTCGTGGATCGAGTGCCCCATGAGCTTTTCTGTCAGCACATGCTTCCCGGCCCGCATCGCCTGGATGGCGGCGACGGAGTGGAGGTGGAGAGGGAGGGCGATGACGACCGCTTCGATGTCGGGATCGGCGAGGAGATCCTGATAGGCTCCGTAAACCTTGACGTTCTTCTTCGCCTCGTCCTCGGTCTTCCACTTGTATTTCGCCATCAGCCCCGGCCGGGCGGTGTTGGCGCTCGGGCTCGAGACGTCGCCGTGGAAAGCGCGGAAGACGTTGTAGGGGCGGATGTCGGCGATCGCGACCACCTGGAGGTAGTCGGGGGTGTGGGCGCCCAGGAGCACGCTCCCCTCGTCGCCGGTGCCGAGGACTCCAACCCGCAGCGGGTTACCGACGCTCCGGCCGTAGCCGAAGTAGAGCGAGCCGAGGCCGGCCCCCGACGCGAGCCCCGCGGCGACGGTGCCGCCGAGGAAATCGCGGCGCGTCATCTCGACGACGTCGCTGAAGTTCTCTTTGCCGATCTGCTTCTGGCCTTCCGTCAGGTTCATCCGCGCACCTTGAGTGGTTTTGGGCCGCACCACGAGGCACAGCACGATTTGAGGAAGTAATCGAGCCCGCTCCAGCCGCCGATCGGCAGGCAGGCCATGACGAGGAGAGCCGCGATTTCGACCCACTGATCGTAGGTCGACTGGGCCCCGGCCACCCAGAATGGCTGGGAGGCCACGACGCTGGCGAGGAAAAAGACCGCCCCTATGGCGTTGAACTTGACGAGGAATCCGACCACAAGACAGGCCCCGATCGTCACCAGCGACCAGCTCACGAAGCGATCGGCTTTCCACAGCGGGCTCGGCTCGTCGGCCGCAGACACCTTGGCGAGTTGCTCGGCCGAGAGGAGGCCGTTCCAAGCCCCTTCAAGCTTTTCGCCGATGGCGCTCGCCTGCTGCATCCAGCCAGCCTCTTTGGAAAGGAGCTCTTTCCGCTTCTTCGCCACCCGGTCGCGGGCGTAGGGAATTGCCGTGCTGGCTGGGGAGCTTTCGGTGGTGGCCAGGCGTCCCACCTGGAGCCGGTAATCGACGAGATCCTCCCCCCAGGAGGCGATGGCGTCGTCGAGCGTCGCCGCGGCGGCATCGAGGGCGGCCTTCGTGGCGGCCTTTTGATCGGCGGCGAGGGGGACGAGTTTCTCGCGGCGGGCGAGCAATCCCTGCCATCCGTCGACGACGCTCTGCTTCCAGTCGGCGACGGCTTCGGCCGTGTCGCGGCCGTCGACGGCCCGGAGGGTGCCGGCCCAGTTGCCGGTCTGCGGCAGGTCGGCCCGGTATTTCTCGGCCAGCGGCCCGACGGCGACCCGGCGGAAGCCGGCGCTCGACCACGACGGGTCGCGGAGGTGGCTCATCCCCTCGAGGAAGAAGTGCATGCCGATGACGATCCGCAGGAACGCCAGTGCAGCCACAGCCAGGACGGTCGAACGCATTGCGAGCCCTTTGTTCACGCTTTGGGAAAAGCCCGATCTGACCGAGCCCCACCCGATCGACCCATCGACCGGAAGCAGGGCCGCACCAGGGACTACCCCCCGGGGGGCCTTGGCCTCGGGAGCGCCGCATACGGCCGCCGGAGACAACCCACGAGATTCTCAACGCCCCAATTGAACCAAGAAAACGCCGGCCGACAAGGCGCCTACCGGGAGAGCCCCCCGGCCTCCGGGGCCGAGGCCCGCCCTCGGCCCGTAGCGGATGGCCTTTTTTGAGCCGGGGCTCATCAACCGCCCGGCCGACGTCCCCCCAGCCCCCGGGCACCGCGGTCGCTGGGCTCCCCCGACGTGGAGGCCCTTACACCGTCGACGGAGGCTCCGGCATGCCCCCTGGCAGGAGCCCCGGAGACGGCAGATGCCAAAGCGGATTCCCGCCTCGATCCCGAATCATCGGGGATCGAATGCCACAGGATCGATCGGCACCGATCGGACGTCGGCCATGACGATGCTCTGGAAGAGCGGATGGGGCAACCGGACGTCGAAGAGGAACAGGCCTCCGCACGCGCCCAAGACGGCGAAGCCGGCCGACGGGGTACCGGAACCGAATGGGGCGATCGCCACCGGGTCGAGTGTCGCGTCGCGGTGGGTCGCCAGGCACGTCGAACTTCGCCGGCTGATGTCGTGGATCTCCACGATCCCCTTGGCCGCGGCGACGACAAGGTCCACCGCGAGGAAGCAGCAGTGCGGGGCTTCGAGCCCCGCACCGAACTGCCTCCCTGGCGTCTCCTCGCTGGGGTTCCAACGGATGACGCGTGCTCCCTCGGCGAACGACAACGCGACGCTGTGACGATCGTGTGACGAGGGGCACAGCCGGATCACGCTCTGCGGCATCCACCTTTTCCAAGACGTCCCGCCGGCGACTTGGACGACGAGATCCTCGCCGCTCGCGGCGTACAACCAATCTTCGAGGAACGCCGCGGTGGGCAGATACGCCTCACGGATGTCTCCGCGGGGCAGCGACCACGAGCCGAGGAGGGTGTCGGTGGCGGCGTCGTAGCGTTCGCGGATCCAGTCCGCCTGGCGGTCCTGGTCGACTCGACCGCGGAGCAGGTCGAACGTCGAGCTGTCGGTGAACGCCATGCCGGCGACGTACGGCAACTGGCCCTCGGTGGCGAACGCCGGATGGCTGCCGACGACGAGCGGCCCCTGGTCATGGAAGGCCGGCAGCGTCTCGCGCTCGGTGATCGCGAATCCGAGGGACATCTGCACGACGACCCTCCCCAACCGCTCCGAGACGGCGAGGAGACAGGGATGACGCGCTGCCCAGTCGTCGTCGAAACCACCGGCAAACCAGCTCTTGTTCGTCGCATACTGCACACCCCGGCCGGGAAGGCAGCGGGCGACGGTCAGTTGACGCCCGACGCGCCCTGCCACGATCAGCGATTCCCCGGCTCCGGCGAGCGTGGTCCACGCCCCCGCGGTGAGGCGGACCATCTCACGGGGATTGAGCAACTCCACCTGCCGCCGGTCGGCAGGCTTCTGCTGGCGCTCGCGGCCGTAGCGCCTCGTATCACGATCGAGCAGCCGATCCCCCGGCTCGAGCGATCGCAGTGCCTTCATGATCGGCGCGAGTCCGTCCTCTTTCGCCGTCACAAGAACGTCGGCGGCGAGGAGACGGGTCTGGTCAGCGATGAGTCGCCGGGTCGCCTCGTCGGGATACTGGCGGGCAAACGACGGCAGGATTCCGATCACCTTCTTGGCCGCATCCGTATCGAGATGACCTTCACGTGCCATCCGGCGCACCAGCCCGCGCGCCGCGCCGTGCCGCCCCAGCCGCCCCAGCCGGCGGAGGGCCTCCGTCACGCAGCCCTCGGCCTGCGGCGAATCGGGCCACCCTCCAACGAGCCGGTCGAGCGCCTCGTCGACGGCGCCGAGCTTCTCCTCGAGGATCCGGGCCGCACCGAGATGGTCGCCCGCCTCGAGCCGGGCTTCGACCGCACGCCGGTAGGCCGCCGCGGCCTGCTCCTCCAGACCGAGCCGCGTGGCCAGATCCCCCACCTTCTCGTGGTCGCCGAGGCGTTCGTGGAGCGCGATCGCTTCGGAGAGGAGCCCCCCGCGCTCGTAGGCCTCGGCCGCCTCCTGGGGTCTGCCGAGCTTCTCCGCATAGAGCGTGGCCGCCTCGCGGAAATGGCCCCCGTCGAGAAGCACCCGCGCCGCCTTCGCATGATCGCCGAGGAGCTTGGCGAAGATGGAGGCCGCGCGGCGGTGACGGCCGAGGCCGATCTCCCGGTTTGCCAACTCGCGGTAGCGTCTGGCGAGGGCTTCCCGCTGCAGGGAGCTCACGACGAAGAAAGCCGCCGGGCCGCTGGCCCTCGAGCCAAAGTCGACAGCCTGCTCGGAGAGCCCCGCCGCCGCCGGCACGATCCCGCGCCCCGCCTCGCCGGACAGGGGCACAGCGAAGCGCAGCCCGGCGTCGGGATCGGTTTCGAGGAGGTGGAGGAGCCGGCGGATCTCACGCTCGTGCCGGCTCTCGAAGGCCTGCGCGAGTGACTGTTGCCAGTGGTGCAACCACCGCGGCGGCGCCCCCCACGAGGCGAGCTCGGGCCCCTGCGGCTGCTCTCTGGCAGGACGGAGCGGTCCCTCCATCGAGCCCCCGTCCGCGGTTGGAGTCACCTCACCTCGCGCTGTCAAGCGCGCTGCCACCATGACCAGCGCCACCAGCCCGAGCAGAATCAGAAGCCCGCCCCACGGGATCCCGGGAAGAGCGAAGCCCCCGCCACCCGATGTCGCCCGACCGAAACCGCTCCACCATCCGACCACAGCGACGGCCAGCAGCAGAACGACGACGATGGGAATCGCGCGCGATCGCGGTGACAGCCCGGCGGCACCGGGGAGCGTCCACTCCCCCGGGTACCGCGGCAGCGAGGAAAGCGACGGGGCCCCAACGCCGATCTCCGCCGCCGCTTCCCCCCAGATCTCGGCGGCCGTGGGCGGACGCTCTGGCACGAGCTCCACGATCCGCCCGTTGAAGGCGATGCCGGGAACGGCCCGGTCCCACCGGCGCTTTTCGACCGTCGGGGGCAGGAGGAGATCGGCGACCCGCAGCCCCTCCCCGGCAGCGATCCCATACACCCCGGCGGTGGGATGCCAGACGAACGTCGTCTCCGGGGGGAAGATCTCCTCCCACTCGTTGGCCGCGATCGCGGCGTTCGGGAGCGCGTCGACCGGGGCGAGGACGTTGCCGGCGAGGTGGCCGAAGGAGATCGCGCCTCCCGCCGGGCCCAGCGGCGCCGTCGCCGCCGGCATCACGAAAAGACCGATCGGGAGCGGTACAACGCGCGCCTCCGCGACGTCGATTCCGTGCCGCGTCAGCTCCGCGACGACCGCCGTGGAGTCGGCCGACGGGAAGAGCCACGCGGTCGTCGGGCGGGCGGGGATGCCCTGGGGGGCGGGCTGGAGGGAGAGGCGCATCGTTCAATCCCGGATGGCGGCGAGAAGGGGACGGAGAACCTCGTTCCAGACGACGACGTCGTCGGTCGCCTCCCGACCGTGGAAATATCGATTCCCGAAGACACGACCGTCGCTCAACCACCCCGCGACAGAAGCGCCTCTGTCGCGATCCTTCCCGAAGTCGTGATCGGGGACCATCACGAGGGAAACTTCGGGGAGCGTCCGCACCGAACTCCGGAAGTGGAACAGTCCACGGAGGTCGTGCCAGACCGTCGTCCCATCCGCGAACCGGACCGATCGCAGCCCGTGCCCGGGTCGGCGGCCGTCCGCCGACTCGAACGCCCGCAGCGTTCGTCTAGGGGAAGGTCTCGCCATCCTCCCCTCCAAGCCGTTCTTCCCCAGGGTGAGCGTCCAGGTTTCGGTCCTGCCCTGCGGGCCCGGCGACCCGATCTCGAGCTCTCCGTCCGCTCCGAGACGGACGCCGTCGCAAAAGCTCGCGAACGGTTCGCAGCGATTTTGGTCTGACATCCACATCTCGAGGTCCCTCGGCGTGAAGGAGGTGAGAGCGGGGCCGTTCGGAGAGCCCGTGGCGACGTCGATGATTCTCCATCCCCGGCCCGACCATCGCGCAGATCTCATCCCCCCGGCCAGCGCGAAGCGCCGCCCGTCGCGCGACACCCCGGCGACCTGCCAGGGGGGTTGGAGGCCGTGGGAAACGTCGATCCCGCGGGGGGCGGCGCCGGTGATCAGGTTCGCTTCCCTGGTGACGATCGTGATCCCCTCGATGCCGGCCGTCTCGAACACCGCCAGGGCGCCATGGATGGCCTCGCCCTTCACCCACTCGAAGCGGGCCGGCGATGCGGCGAGGACGATCGTGCCACCACCCGATGCTCCTTGCACGACGCGGCCGATCTGGCGCCCCTTACCGGGTACCTCGCAGCTGGACGTGATCAGACCGCCATGCGGATCGATCTCGACGAGCTTGCGGCCATTCCGAATGAGAATCCGCCCTGCGACGATCTGGATGTTGCCGATCGGTGTTTTGCCGATAGCACACCCCGGAGCGTCGACGTCGAGCTTTACCGTGCCGACGCGGAACGACCGGCAGTCGATCGAGAGCGCGTGGAGCCCCTCTGGCCGAAGCCTGCCGACCACGGCGAGCGTCTGGTCCCCCCTGGCCATCGGCTCGCAGGCGATGAGCCGGCCGCGCGGAAGACCGGTGGCAATCTGCCGGGCGCCGAGACGGCGATCATCCCAGAAGAGGAGCCGGCCATCCTCGGTGAAGGTGAATGCCCCGACGCCGTCGACCCGCCACGTCCGTTCGACGTCAGCCTGATGTGCGAGCCGCAATGGAAAGGGATCGACGCTGAAGATCGCCGGGAGGTCGTGTGGCGCGGGATCGAACAGCGGCCGGACGGGCTTGGGCGCAGGTCCTGTCGCGAGCAGCTTCGCGGCATCGAGCATCGCTTCCCTCACGACGCGCGTCCCGCGGCGCGAGCGGGCGAGGAGCCGGAGCCGGCCATCGCGGGCCACCGTGACGATGTGGAGGACGTCAATCGGGCAGGCGGCGGCGAGTTGCTGGAACTCGGGATCGGCCAGCCCCTCCTCGCAGGTGACGAGGACCGCATCGGCCCCCGGCGGCGTGGCAGTGGCGAAGGCGGCCAACGCCAATCCAGGGTGAGCGTGGATTTCGAGGGCACGGAGGTGGTCGACGAGCCCCTCCTTCGTGGCCAGATCGACCGGCACGAGGCCTTCCCGGCCGGCGCGGAAGACGGACGTCGCGCCCCCCGGCCCGGCCTGGGCCCGCAGCGCCAGGGCGACCGCGGCGGCGTAGACCCGCGGCACGCCCCACATCCGCACGCCGGAATCGAGGAGCACCGTTCGACCGTGCGGCGGCGGCGGTGCGGAGAGCTCACGGCGCAGATAGAGGGCCTCGCCGAGGGCCACCCGGGCGGCGAAGATCGAGGCATCGTGGGCCAGCTCCGAGAGGAGGAGCCGATCGAGCGATCCGCGGTTGGCGATGTCGGCAAGGCCCCCTTCCGGCCGATCGACCGGCGCCTCGAGCCGGCGCGGCAACGTCACCGCCGCCATGACATCCCGGGCGAGCGCTGCCACGGCGCTGGTCTCGGGATCGTCGAGCAACTCCGGCGGCACTCCGCGGATCGCCGTCTCGGGAGGGAGCGGAAGATCGACGGGATCGGCGGCGGATGGCGGGGCGTCGAGCCCGGTGGCGACGCGGGTGCGCAGCGCCCCCCCATCGAGGCCAACCAAGCCCAAGCGCAGCGGCTGCCACTCCCGGCGCAGCTCGGCGAGCGTTGGCTGTCGGGGCTTGCCGGCCCCCGGGGCACGGGCTGCCGGCTCGACCGCCGGCGACCGGCCCGGCGGCGACTCCAATACCATCGCCGCCAGCACCTTCCGGGCGGCGAACGACCGGCGGAGGTCATCGGGAAGAGCGCGCACTTTCCCGAGCAGGCCCATCACCTCGGCCAACTCCCCATGCTCGACGACCCCGCCGCCACAGCGCCGGACCACGTTGTGGAGGACCGCGCGGGCGGTCGGATCGTGCCAGTCGTCCCGGCAAGCCGCCAGGAGCAGGACGATCGATCCGGCGACGGGCGGATCCTCCAGGGCCAACTCCCCGACGATCCCCTCCACCTCCTCGCGGAAGGCGATCGTCGTCTCCTGCTCCCGCCAGACGATGACCCGCCCCTCGTCACGCCACTCCCACCACCATCCGACCGGCGGCTGGAACGGCACGACACCGGCCCGGTGCCTCGCGTGGCCACTCATGGCGTCTGCCCTCCGATGGCCTGCGCTGTGAGACGCACCGCCGACCGGCCGGCCCGGACGAACGAATCCCCCGGGACGACCGTGCATCGCAGCGCCTTTGAATCGGGGGTTGCCGAGAGCACGACCAGGTCATCTCCGACCGCCCCAACGAGGGCCCGAATCACCGCCGGCGACACCGAGGGGAACCACATCAGACCAGCAGAAACCGCGACGCTCCCCTCCTCTACAAGCCTCCGCCCGTGGAGCGCGGGAAGCGGGGCACCACGGACGAGCGTCGCGCCGCCATCCCCGACGGCAAACGACCATCGCGCCAGGCGGATCGCCGGCGCCACCTCGGCATGCGCCCTCCAAACGCCGAAGGGAACCTCGAGCAGGTTTGCCCCGCGCGGTGCCCCGTGGCGCACGAGCTTCAGGCCGACCCGGTCGATCCGCGCAGCCCCGCCACAGGAGCGCACTGGCGGCGGCTCGACCGGCAGCCAGGAGCGCAGCGCCAGCCAGGTCCCCCCGGGGAGGCAACCCTGCGGCACGCGAGCGCCTTCCACCACGAGCGCTCCATCGCTGCCGGCGCGATACCGGCCGCGGGCCGGCAGCTTGCGGAGACGGCCGGCGAGCGCGTCGTCGAGGAATTCGCCGCGGAGCCACATCCGCTCCCCGACGATACAGGCTTCGATGCCCGGCTCATCGCGGAGCGGGCCGCAGGCCGGCGCATCGGCAGCGTCGAGCTCGATCGCCCAGCTCATGCCCCATCCCCAGCGTCGGCCCAGCACTTCTGCAGTTGCACCTCGAGGAAGGCCCGCTGCTGCTCGTTCCCGACCCAGGCACACCGGGCGGCGAGCAGACCGAGGCGGTCGCGCCACACCTCACGCTCCCCTTCCGACGCTCCGCCGCGCAGCGCGGCTGCGATCCGCTCGATCCCGCCCGCGAGTTCCTCGGGGTCGGGAAGCGCCCCCCGCGCCCGCGGATGGGCACTCTCGAGCTCGGCGGCTTCGGCCCGGTCGACGGCCTGGTCGACGATTGCGGCGATCGGCTCGCGCTGCTCCTCGGTGTCCCACACATGACGCAGCACCCACAGATCGGTGGCGTTGGCGACGAGGCGGCCGGAGAGGACGGCACTCGCGGCGACGAGCCGCTGGAGCTTCACCGCCCGTCGGTCGGAGACCGGCATCCCGGCGCGCCGCAGCGCTCGGATCAGCTCCACGAACCGGGGCCGGACTCCGTCGAGAGCGATCTCCGGGAGGAGCGACTGCACGCGGCGGATGTCGTCGACACGCATCGTCCCCACGACGTGGTCCCGGTCGACGTCGAGCCGCCAGCCCGCGGCGAGGACGTCGCCGAGAAGGTCATCGCCGACGTTGTCGCTGCGGACACGGAGAAGGAACCGATCGAACAGCGCCGCCAGGCAGTCGTCTTCGGGGAGCCGGTTGCTCGCCCCCACGACCGCCAGCAGCGGCAGCGCGCGCGTCTCACGGCCGCGTCGGAAGACGCGCTCGTTGAGGACCATGAGGAGCGAGTTGAGGATCGCACTGTTGGCGTTGAGGAGCTCGTCGAGAAACACCAGCGACGCCTCGGGGAGCATCCCCTCGGTGTTGGTGACAAGATCCCCGTCGCGGAGCCGGCGGATGTCGAACGGCCCGAACAGCTCGCTCGGCTCGGTGAAGCGGGTCAGCAGATAGTCGAAGACACGCCCTTCGATGCGGCGGGCGAGCTCATGAACAAGCGCGCTCTTGGCGGTTCCGGGAGGCCCGAGGATGAAGAGATTCTCGCCGCCGACCAGGCAAATGCCGAGGAGATCGACGATCTCCTCCTTGCCGACGAAGACCTGCTTCAGCGGGCCGAGGACGTCGGTCGTCAGTCGCCTGCCGAGGAGAAGGCGGGGGTCGGTGGAAGGCTCGGAGCTCATGGATCGTCACCTCGGGGAAGCGATCTGGACAGGACCGGACAGAGCTCGTGATGGGCTCCGACGGCGCGGCGGGCCGCATCGACCACGCGCGGGTCGCCGAGCCGGGAAGTGTCCGCGGCAGCGACGATCCGATCGACGTAGAGACGGAGAAGTCCGGAATGGCCGGCGATCGGCTCGATCGATTCCGGCTCCACGCCGGGCATGCCGACACTCGACAGCGGCCACTCCCGGGCGAGGGTGTCGAGGAGCCCGACGAGCGGATCGTCGGCCGAGGCCCCCCGCGCCATCCGGGCGAGATCGGGGAGGAAACGGAGCGTGACATCGACGGAGTAATGCGCTGAGGCTGCGTCGCAAACGTCGGGCGGGGGGAGAGCGAATCCAGCCCGGAGCGCCTCGGCGCCGATCTGGCGGAACATCGCCCCCTGCGCGCCGCGGTACAGGACCCGGGCCGCAAACAGCCCTGACTCCCGATCCCACTCCGGGGCGGTGCCGGGGAAGTCGAGCCGCCAGCCGGCTTCGAAGCCATCGAGGATCGCGCCGGAGGCGGCAAGCTCCGCCTCCCCTTCGACCGACTCGGGGACCGGGACGGCGAGTCGGCCGTGGTCGAAAAGCGAGCTCAGAAATGTGTCGAGCGCCATCTCCCTCCCTCCTCTCCGATTGATCTGCCGACCGCGGGCCAGAGCGACCCCGTCGACGGGGTCGCCCCCCCGATCGGGCGCACCATTGCGACATTCGTACCGCGCCTCCTCGGCCATGACCAGCGGGGGCCGGGGTTTGAGGAGCATCGACGCTGCGCCGCCCCAGCTGCCGTCTCCTGAGGGCCGCGCCCGGCGGTGCCTGCGGGAATCCGCCGGATCCCCGTGCCGGCCCCCTCGTGCGTTTGGCATGATGGGAGCATCGCCGGTGCCCCGCCGGGGCAGGCCACGGAAAGCCTCTGCCCGTCCCACGTGGACCACCAATGAGCACGTTGGAGCGCCTCGCCGACCAGGGACTCGTCCGGCCGCCCCGCTGGCTGCCGCGGAACGTGATGTACGAGACGATCATGGGGAGCGTCGCGTTCGGCGTGTCGGGTGACTCGAGCGACATGGACATCTACGGCTTTGCCATCCCTCCCAAGGACGACCTCTTCCCGCACCTCCGCGGCGAGATCGCCGGGTTCGGCACGCCGCACCGGCGCTTCGAGCAATTCGAGGCCCATCATGTCGTCGATCCCGACGCCCTCGGAGGCTCCGGCCGCAGTCACGATCTGACGATCTATTCGATCGTGAAGTTTTTCCAACTGGCGATGGAAAACAATCCGAACATCATCGATTCGCTGTTCACACCTGCCACATGCGTCCTCCACTGTACCGCCGTGGGATCGCTCGTCCGCGAACGGCGCCAGCTCTTCCTCCACAAGGGATGCTGGCCGAAGTTCAAAGGCTACGCCTACGCCCAGCTCCACAAGATCGCCACGAAACGGCCGGTGGGGAAGCGGGCCGCGCTCGTCGGCGACCACGGCTACGACGTCAAGTTCGCCTACCATGTCGTCCGCCTGCTCGGGGAGGTGGAGATGATTCTCGCGGAGGGGGATCTCGATCTGCAGCGTGACCGGGAGCGGCTCAAGGCGATCCGCCGCGGGGAATGGACCTTGGAGCGGCTCCAGGCGTGGTGCGCCGAGAAGGAGGGGCAGCTCGAGCGGGCCTGCGCCGAAAGCCGTCTCCGCGCCCTGCCCGACGAAGAAGCCCTCCGCCGGCTCCTCCTCGAATGCCTCGAGGCCCACTACGGAAGCCTATCCGGTTGCGTCGAGGACCCCGACCGCGCCGTCGCCGCCTTAAAGACCATCCAGCACGAGCTCGACCGCGTCAGAGACCTCCTATGAACGACTCCGATCCATCCGTCCGCGGACCGGGCGCAACCATCGGCGCCGAGGCGGCCGACCGGCTCCGCGCCATCGCCGCGGCCCATCCCCGGCCGCTCCTCTTCGCCACCGTCAGCGGGGCCCATCTCTACGGATTCGCCTCCCCCGATTCCGATTACGACCTCCGCGGCGTCCATCTCCTCCCCGCGGAGGAGGTCGTGGGTCTTGAGCATGGTCCAGAGACGATCGAACGATCCTCGCTCGAAGGGGGCCTCGATCTCGATCTCGTCACGCACGACGCGGCGACGTTTTTTCGCCTCCTCCTGAAGAACAACGGCTACGTCCTCGAGCAGCTCCTCTCGCCGCTGGTGGTGCTCTCCTCGCCGCCCCACGAAGAGCTCGTGGCCATCGCCCCCGCCTGCATCACGCGCCACCACGCCCACCACTACCAGGGCTTCGCCGCGCGGCAGTGGACGCTGTTCGACAAGCAGCGGCCCCGGCGCGTGAAGCCACTCCTCTACACCTACCGCGTTCTCCTCACCGGGATCCATCTGATGCGCACCGGGCGGATCGAGGCGAATCTCGTCCGCCTCGCCGCCGAGGCGAAGCTCGGGTGGATCGATGACCTCGTCGCCCGCAAGGTGGCCGGCAGGGAGAAGGAGACGCTTCCCGATGACGACATCGCCTTCCACATCGCCGAGGTGGGGCGACTGACCGCGGCCCTCGACAGAGCAGCGGCGGAGAGCCGGCTCCCCGAGAGCCCGACCGCCGGGCCGGCGCTCCACGCTCTGCTCGTGCGGCTCCGCCTGGGCGACCGTGTCGGGTCGTGAGCTCCCTGGCCGCGGCCCGCCTGCCCGGTTAGGGCACGGGATTGAGATGCGGGCACGGGCCGAGCACGCCTGCTCACGCCCCGGACTTATCCAGATTTCTCAACCCCGGAGCCGGTCATAAAAGGCACGGGGCGAGAGGATGTCGACCCCCTGAAATCTGCCGAGGGAGAGAAGCTCCTGGTCTCCGGTGACAAGGCACGAAGCGCCACCGGCGACCGCCGTGCCCAGAACCGGCAGGTCGTCCTTGTCGCGGAGTGTGCCGCGCGGCACCGCTCCCGGCTCCACGATCTCGCTGCTCGACCGCAGGAATGCGCCCACGGCCTCGGTCTGGGCCTTCGTTGCCTTGAACTTCCCGGAAAAGTGCCGCGACACCTCGTCGAGGATGTGCTCCGACAGGATCACGGTGTGGTCTCGATAGACGATCTTCAGCAAAGCCTCGCAGAGCCCGTGCGTGGCGAAACCCGCCAGCAGCACGTTCGTGTCGAGGACCACCCTCACGAAACGGCCTTGAAGATGTCTTCGTCGGTGACGAAGCCCTGAGCCTCAGCGAGTGGCATCGTCATTTTCCGGACCGCGGCGATCTGTTCGCTGGCGATGTAGCGCCGCAGCGACTCACGCACCAGTTCGCTCGCGGAACGGTGCGTCCGCCGACTGAGGGCGTCGAGTTGCTGCTTCAGATCCGACGGAAGCCGGACGTTGAGTGTTGTTTCCATGTATTACAGTGTATTACACGGCCACGTTTGGGGCAAGGCTGCCACGGCGAGCAAGACGGATCAGGCTGCGGCGGACGAGTCGATCGGCTCGGCGGCCGTCACGTGGAGGTGGCCAAGGCATGAAAGCCTGGAAACGTCTACGGTCGTGACCGGGGGCTCCGCGGCCAGTGGGCTCCCTCGTCGTGCCGGACCTCTTCACGGACGCCGGAGGCCCATGAATCGCAACAGATCAGGCCAGAGATGCGGGCGCTGGCCGGCGCCCAGATCTGGAAAGTCCCGATCCCCATGGGTTAAAACTCACTCCATGAGCATCGATTCGTTTGCGAACCCCGACGCGATTTCGCGGCCGTCTGCCGATGACGTTCGGGCGTGGGAAATTGAGTTTGCCGCAGCGGCGAGGCGACCGCTTGAACAGCGGATGAAATACGCATTCATTCAGACCTACAAGCCTGTGCTCGACGACGCTCCTTTTCGGTCCTTCGCGACCATGCGCGACTACCGGGAGTGGTGTCAGGCACACCTCCCCGACTGGCTGGGCTATGGGACGGTTTGAGTATCGCCAGGCGGCCGAGATCCGCGACGCCTTCGCCCGTCACGCAGTTCGCTATCTGTTCCTTGGGAAATCCGGGGCGATTCTTTTAGGGTTTCCCGACACGACACAGGATGCCGACCTGTTCGTAGAAAAATCGCCCGTCAATGGCGACCGCCTGATTCCTTCCCTCCGAGAATTGGGCTTTGATCTGACGGATGATCAGGCTTCTGACATCCGCTCCGGAAAGGATTTCGTCCAGCTCAAAAACGGGCCGTTCGATCTTGATCTCATTTTTGCCCCCGACGGCATCGAGACGTTCGCAGCGGCATGGGAACGACGGGTGGACGTGGACGGCTTTCACGTCTGCAACATCGACGACATCATCGCGAGCAAGCGATCAGCCAACAGACAAAGGGATCGGGAGTCGCTCCCGCGGCTGATCTCGTTCCGCGACTGGCTCAAAAAGAACCAGGCTTGACCGGATCGTTCCCCGATCGCAATCCGAACAGCAGCGGCCCTCCCTTCTCAGCTCACAGCGTCTCTTCCCCCTCGCCGTCGAGGATGTCCCGCAGCCGCATCGCGGCGAGCCGGCCGATGACGAGCGGCTCGATACTGGCCCCTCATGAGACTTGGTCGCGCAATCAGGCTGCGGCGGACGAGTCGATCGGCTCGGCGGCTGTCACGTGGAGGAGCGACACCGTGCGGTGGCGGGAGGGGATTCCGCCCCGTTCCCCCAGGCCGATGATGATTTCAGCCCGGGTGAGGAAGGCCATCTCGGGATGCCTGATGTCGTAGGCCTCGCCGCTCGACATCGTGATGCGAAACGGCTCAAAGGGACGGCGCTGCATCCAATCGCGAAGGGCCTCGGCGGTCATCGGGAAGCTCCCCTGAAAGATACGGATGTTCACGTATCATGGTCGCGGCCGCGAAGCCGGCTGTCAAGCAACGGCGCGGAAGGCATGAATGGTGGGAGGCAAGGGGTTTTGCAGTGGGCGCAGGAGCCCAACCGGCGCGAATGCGCCCCGCGGCTGATCGCCACCCGAGCGGCAGCCGCCCGCCCTTCTCAGCTCACGACGCCTCTTCCCCATCGCCGTCGAGGATATCGCGCAGCCGCATCGCGGCGAGCCGGCCGATGACGAGCGGCTCGATGCCGGCCCCGAACTTCAAGACCTTTTCGTTGCGCGACTTCCACTCCGTTTCCGCGATCGCGTCGGTGCGCACCAGCAGCGACCTCCCCAGGCGGGCAAACACGCCGGCAGGCAGGTCGACCTCCCAATCCCCCAGCCGTCGCCTGAAGAGGACGACGCGGCCCGGGTTCCGCAGGCAGACTCGCGTGTAGTTTCGCAGCGACTCGATCCAGCAGATGTCGTCGACGGTCACAGCCGCCAACAGCCGTGAGTGGCGCAGCCGCACGTGGATCGTGTCGCCGAGCCCGCTTTCTCCAGGCCCGCCAGGCCCGGCAGGGCCGGCGACCGGGTCATCATCGTCGTCTTCCCCGGGGCTTGGCTCGTTCGCTGCCGTTGGCTGGAGCCGCTGCAGGTCGGCAACCTTCTTCACCCGCCGCAGCGTCTCGGAGAGCCGCTCCGGGTTGACCGGCTTGACGAGATAGTCAAGCGCTGCCGCCGCGAAGGCCTCGAGCGCGTATTTCTCATAGGCCGTGACAAACACCACCTGCGTCGCCTCAGGCACGCTCGGCAGCAAGTCGAGCCCTGTGCCCCCCGGCATCTCCATGTCGAGAAAGATCACGTCCGGAGAGAGCGTCTCCAGAGCTTTTCGCGCCGCCGCCACGCTGCCGGCGGCGCCGATGCAGTCGACCCCGCCGCAGTCGGCAAGCAGGCCCCGCATCCGTTCGTTCGCGAGCGGTTCGTCGTCGACAAGCAGGGCGGTGAGCATCGGTGAGGGTCCAGCGTTGTGTGTCTTGTTGTGTCTTTGTGGGGGCTTGTCTGAGTGGGAGATAGGTCGACCGTCACGCCGGCGCGCCGGCCCGGTCCGCCGTGGGGGCCCTCACGCTCGCGGGCATGCGGATGACGATCCGCACCCAGCCGTCGTCGAGGTCGGGATCGAGCTGGACGTCAACAGTAGCGCTGGCATCGATGAGCAGCTCGAGCCGCCTCCGCAACGAGCGGATGCCCGTCCCCGGCGACCGCGTGGCGTCGGGCGCCACCCACTGGCCGGAGTTGGCCACGACGACTTCGAGCCAGTCGTCTTTGACGCTCGCCCGCACGTTCACTTTCAGCGGCATGCTGCTTGTCTGGGTGCCGTAGTGGAGCGCGTTTTCCAAAAGCGGCTGGATCAGCATCGGTGGCACGAGCACCCGCGGCGCGACCCGGTCGGCGTTGATCCGGCAGACAAGGTTGTCGCCAAACCGGCGCTGCTGCACCGCCAGATACTTCTCCAGGGCATAGAGCTCCCGGGAGAGCGGCTCGAGCGTGTCGGCCTCGCGGAGGGCGAAGCGCAGATACTCGGAAAGATCCTGCGTCACCTGCTCCACGGCAGCGGGATCGTTTTTACTCGCCGCCACGGCGTTGAGGGCATTGAAAAGGAAGTGCGGATTCATCTGCTCCTGCAACTGCCGCAGCTCGTGCTGCCGGGCCAGCGACTCGGCCTGGATCGCCCTGTTTTCGGAAGCGGCTGCGGCAGCCGCCGCCTGAAAAAACTGCATCTCCGACTCGTGGATGTCGTCGAGGAGGTCGATCCCCAGATAGATCGCGCACCACATCAGCGCCGCCACCAGCCGCGGGGCGAAGGTCGGAAGCGCCATCCCGGTCTGCCGGATCATCGGCCCTTCGCGCAGCAGCAACAGGGCGGTCACAAGGGTCGTCGCCATCCCCAACACCGCCACGATCACAAGCAGCGGCCAGCGCTGCGAACGGGGCAGGGCCCGCAGGGCCGGCAGTCGAAACAGCCTGTCGATGAGGCTCGTGACCGTAAAGCCGGTCACGACCCGTAGACCGATCGCCCCCCACGGGAGCGGCTCGTCGGGGCGCAGCGCCACGGAAAACCCGCAGAGCGTCGCGCCGACCGCCACCCAAAAGAGCCCCTGAAACACCCAGACAATCTGCTCCCGCCGCCAACCCGAGCGACGCCGCCCCCCATCGGCGGCCGTGGCACCAGGCTGCTCGGGGCTCATGAGGGCGGAGAGGGGCATCGGAAAATCGCGGGAGAGGGCGGGTTGCCAGCGGTTTTCAGTCAGTATGGCAAACCGACGTCGCTTTCCCAGTCCACACGCGCCGGCAGCGACATGCCAGCCTCGCCCGCAACGCCTCCCCGGCTCACCGCCGCCGTCGCTCTCGATGCGTGCTGGCGCGCTTCGATCCCCACGGGATGGCGCCGCTTTCAAGAGTCAAAAGCGCGCCCGCCGTCTTGCGCTTTTCGCTCTGTCGATTGCGCAATCCGTAGGGGCCAATACCCGATTCGTGCACGGATATCCTATTTCGTCACTTTTTGGGGCCGGCGCCTTCGGAAAAGCGGGGCAGGGGATAGCCTCGCCCCTGGACGATCGTTGACCTCCGTCGCTCCCTTTCGCTTCACCCACCAAGAACAGGAAACCGTTCTCACATGACACGCCGAGTTCGATCATGGGCGCTTGCGGCCCTTGCGGCCTTCGCCCTCGCCGGGGCCGCCACCCCGTCGTTTGCTGAGATCATCTACAACGTCACGAATTATGCCGACGGGCAGAATGGCTGGTCGGTTAACGGAACCATTACGGTTTCGGGAGTCGGCACGTTTACGAGTGCAAGTGCGATCACGGCGTGGGACGTCACATTGTCGAAGCCCAGCACTGGATCGTATCAATTCACGAATACACTGACAGGTCACGACGGGCTTACTTTTGACTCTAGCACTCTAACGGCCACGACGAGCAAACTCGACTTATCCCCTTTTGTATTTCAGTTCCATGACACAAATTACGACAATATGCTAAGCTGGATGAACGCTGGGGGCTTTGATTACGCCGGAAAAATAAACAGTTCGTTTGTTTTCAATAGCGCGATTTATATCCCGAGTAACAATGGCGTATTGACTATTGGCACGGCGACTTCCCCCGTCCCCGAGATCGACCCGGCCATGGGCGGGAGCGCCCTCTCGCTCGTCGCTGGCGTGCTTGCGATGATCGAGCAGCGCCGTCGGCGGGCCATGCTCGTCGCTTGACGATACTTGATGATAAAGGCAGCGGTGGCGGAGGGCCCCACACGCCTCCGCCACCGCTTGCCGGGCCTTGGGTCAGGGCGATTGCGCCATGATGGGCAATCTGGCATGATTGGGCAATCCCGTCCTTGATGTCTCCGAAGGTGCTTCGGTGATCGTTCGGGCTGCGATTTTCATGGAGGATCGACCATGCCCATCT
>Ga0114967_10001283_pt1 | contig 20946 bp, 17 predicted proteins | sample M_130628_MF_Meta_FD_92639 | JGI IMG/M metagenome (GOLD analysis project Ga0114967, IMG submission 92639) | Freshwater microbial communities from Lake Montjoie, Canada to study carbon cycling - M_130628_MF_MetaG | ecosystem: Environmental > Aquatic > Freshwater > Lake | place: Lake Montjoie... | reverse complement strand
GGATTACTAGTCATTACTTGTGGGCCAGGCTGAATATTATGAATGGTCATCGCACCTACCATTAAAGCCATCACCGCATTTGGTGGGATACCAAGAGTTAATAGTGGAATAAAGGAAGTTTGAGCAGCGGCGTTATTTGCACTTTCAGGAGCAGCAACCCCTTCGATGGCACCTTTTCCGAACTCATGGGAGTTTTTAGACATCTTTTTTTCTAAAGAGTAGGCACCAAAGGCTGCCAAAGAGGCTCCTCCACCAGGTAAGATTCCCAGGAATGAGCCTAGTACCGTACCTCTCAGGATTGGTGGAACCATTCTTTTGAAGTCAGCCATCGTTGGCCAAAGCTTGGTAATTTTCTTGAGAAAAGTTTCACGATGTTCCTTTTGTTCAAGGTTGACGATAATTTCGGCAAAACCAAACATACCCATGGCCACAGTTACGAAGCCAAGACCGTCTGTCAACTGAGGAATATCAAAAGAGTACCTAGCCGTTCCAGAATTCACATCTGTACCTACTAAGCCCATTAAGAGTCCCAAGATAATCATACCAATGGCCTTGATTAAAGATCCAGATGCCAAAACGACGGCTCCGATGAGACCTAAAACCATTAAGGAGAAGTATTCAGCAGGACCAAACTTAAACGCTAACTCGGATAGTGGCGCAGCAAATCCAGCTAAAACGAGTGTGGCTACACAACCCGCAAAAAAGGATCCCATACCGGCAGTAAAGAGAGCCACTCCAGCCCGCCCATTTCTAGCCATCTGATAACCGTCAATCGCAGTAACTACGGAAGATGACTCTCCAGGAATATTAATTAAGATTGCCGTAGTTGAGCCACCATACTGTGCGCCGTAATAAATTCCGGCAAGCATAATGAGAGCTGCAATCGGTGGCAAGGCATAAGTTGCAGGTAAGAGCATAGCAATTGTTGCTACAGGTCCAAGTCCTGGGAGGACTCCGATAAGCGTGCCCAGGGTTACACCGATAAAACAATACAGCAAGTTTTGGAGTGTAAATGCTGTCTCAAAGCCCAGTGAAAGATTACTTAGTAAATCCATGATGTTGTTCTTTTCTAAATTTGAAAGTTAAGAGTAGATAAGTTTTTATATAAATGTTGGCCAAACGGGGAATTGCAACTTCAGGCCCCAAACAAACGCCATATAAGCAAATCCAATCAAAAAGACTGCATTTATAATCGACCCTTTCCAAGAGAACTCATGACTTGCCATCGCTGAAATTACTACAAGTAAGAATAAAGAAGTGACTAAGCCTAGGATTGGTAGGCAAATAGCAAAGACCAAGGTCGAGCCAGTAACCCAGAGCACCGATGGAATGTCGACCTTTGCCAGTTTTACATCCTCTTGCGAAATGGCCAAGGATCTAAATGCAACATAAGCTCCAATTGTGGCCAATAGTACCCCAAGCCAAAATGGAAAATACCCTGAACCCATTTTGGCGGCTGTGCCCATTTGATAGCCCCTTGCTAAAATAGCGAAGAAACTTCCTAGTCCGATGTACATCAGACCCGAAACAAAATCTTTTTGATTACGTATTTTCAACTCAAGCTCCTAATGTATGTATTTACAACAAATAGGATTGTAAGTTGAAATGCTTCTAAGTTGTCTAAGGGTTTGCCCTTGGTTTTAGGCTTATTTCGGGGTGTTTCAGGCTTTTAAAAAGCTATTTTATTCTGTAAATCAGACGAGATGTAATAATAAAGGCATGAAAGTTACAGAAATTCGCCAACAATTTTTAAGTTTTTTTGAGTCCAAAGGCCATCAAATCGTCAGTTCGAGCCCAGTTGTTCCGGGTGACGATCCCACCTTGTTATTCACCAATGCTGGCATGAATCAGTTTAAAGATGTTTTTCTTGGGTTTGACAAACGTCCTTATCAAAGGGCGACCACTTCCCAAAAGTGTATTCGGGCAGGTGGCAAACATAACGACTTAGACAATGTTGGGTATACCGCCAGACATCATACTTTTTTTGAGATGTTAGGAAACTTTTCTTTTGGTGATTATTTTAAGAAAGAGGCTATTACTTTCGCTTGGGAGCTATTAACCGAGGTCTTTCAATTACCGAAAGAGAATTTACTAGTGACTGTATATGCCGAGGATAACGAGGCTTATGAAATTTGGACAAAAGATATTGGGATAGCCGCCGAGCGTGTCATACGCATTGGTGACAATAAGGGTGCTCGGTATGCCTCAGATAATTTCTGGATGATGGGTGATACCGGACCTTGTGGGCCTTGCTCTGAAATATTTTATGACCATGGGCCTGACGTTGCGGGCGGGCCACCTGGCAGCGCTGATGAAGACGGCGACCGTTTTATCGAGATTTGGAACAATGTCTTTATGGAGTTTAATCGGGATGAGGATGGAGTAATGCATCCTTTGCCCAAAAAGAGCGTTGATACTGGAATGGGTCTTGAACGGATTGCTGCGGTATTGCAGCACGTTCACTCCAATTATGAAATTGACCTTTTCCAAACATTATTAGCGGCTGCCAAAGTGTCAGTTAATACGAGTGGAGGAATTGATTGTGATCCACAAAGTCCTTCCCTAAAAGTCATTGCTGATCATATTCGGGCTTGCGTCTTTACGGTGGTGGATGGGGTAATTCCTGGCAATGCTGGGCGCGGTTATGTGTTGCGTAGAATCACCCGTCGAGCTATTCGTCACGGATATAAGTTAGGCGCACGCACCCCATTTTTTTACCGTTTAGTGAACGCTCTTGTCAAAGAAATGGGGCAAGCTTACCCCGAGATTATTCAACAAGAAAGTCGCATCACTGAAGTTTTAAAGCAAGAAGAAGAGCGCTTTTTTCAGACCATCGCAAATGGTATGGAAATATTGGAACAAACTTTGGCAGGTATGGCGATTGAAAAAAAAGTTAGCTTAGACGGACAGATTGCTTTTAAATTGCATGACACGTTTGGCTTTCCTCTCGATTTAACTGCAGATGTCTGCCGAGAACGTGGTGTAACTGTTGACGAAGTTGCTTTTGGATCGGCTATGCAGATCCAAAAGGATCAGGCGAGAGCTGCTGGTAAATTTAAGATGGCACAGGGACTGTCATACCAAGGAGATGCAACGGTTTTTGACGGGTATGAGCATTTAAGTTCCCCTGACGTGGTGGTTTTAGCAATTTATGTAGATGGGAATTTAGTCCCAGAAATTACTAGCGGAACGCATGCCGTTCTGGTTTTAGATAAGACACCTTTTTATGCCGAATCTGGTGGGCAGGTTGGAGATTGTGGTGAGATGCGTAATGCGCAGACATTCTTTTTGGTTGAAGATACCTTAAAAATTCAGGCAGATGTTTTTGGCCATCATGGGATTTTAGAAGAGGGCACTATGCGGGTCAACGATCGACTGTCTGCTCGGGTGGATATGACAAATCGACAGGCAATTATGCGCAATCACAGCGTGACGCATCTCATGCATAAAGCCTTGCGAGAAGTTTTAGGTTCGCATGTCCAGCAAAGAGGATCCTTAGTCGACGCGAGTAAAACACGCTTTGATTTTGCCCATACTACACCTGTTTCACGAGAGGAGATGTTACGTGTAGAGGAGCTTGTCAACTCGGAAATACTCAATAATCAAGCCACCACTGCGCAAGTAATGTCATTAGAGCAGGCCCAAAAAACAGGTGCGATGATGCTCTTTGGAGAGAAATATGGAGAATCGGTTCGCGTTTTAGAAATTGGCACCTCAAAAGAGCTGTGTGGCGGTACGCATGTAACTAGAACTGGCGATATTGGGTTATTTAAAATTTGCTCTGAGAGTGGTGTGGCAGCAGGCATTCGGCGGATCGAAGCGGTTACTGGTCAGCAAAGCTTGTCGCGTATACAAAAACTTGAAGCACAAGTGTTCAATGCCGCGCATATCCTAAAAGCCAATCCTGATGAGATAGAACAACGTGTTTTGCAATTACAAGAACATGTGCGTGAATTAGAAAAAGAATTAATGCGTAGTCAATCTAAATTAGCCTCTAATCAGGGCAACGAATTAATCAGTCAAGTCATTACCGTGCAAGGCGTGAAAGTTTTAGTGACCCAATTTGATGTGGCAGATTCAAAAGTTTTACGCGAGACGGTTGATCAAATCAAGAACAAATTAGGTAGTTGCATTGTTTTGTTAGCTAGTGTTCATGATGGTAAATTACAATTAATTGCTGGTGTAACATCTGATTTAATCAAGCGTGTTCAAGCTGGAGTTTTAGTCAACTACGTTGCTATGCAAGTGGGTGGTAAGGGTGGCGGTAAGCCTGATTTAGCGATGGCTGGAGGAACTCAACCCGAAAACTTATCGGGAGCACTTGCAAGCGTAAACAATTGGTTAGTGGAGCATTTATGATTCCAGAGCAGGTTGATAAAGAAGAAGATTGTCAGGGCATGATTTGCCCATTACCCGTTCTTCGAACAAAAAAGGCCCTGGCTGATATGCCTACGGGGCATATTTTAAAAGTGATAACGACAGACCCCAGTTCCGAGCAGGATATCCCGATGTTTGCTAAACACACGGGTAATTTGTTGGTTGGGCAAGAAAATTTGGCTGGGACGTGGGTTTTTTATTTGCGTCGTCGTTAAGTCAAAAGAGCTGTTGGCAAAGATTTTGTCTTCAGGAGGCTGCCCATAATGGCGAATCAATTCATTAACGAGATCAGCTGACTTAAATTAGTGGTAAAAAAAGAAATTACCTCTATTGATGAGTGAAGTTTTTTTCTTTTAAAAATTTTGCAAACTCATCTCTGACTTCTTGGTGATTTAAAGCAAATTCTACAGTCGCTTTAAGATAGCCGATTTTACTACCGCAATCATAGCGAACACCATCATATTGATAAGCCAATATTTGTTCTTTTTGCAAAAGATTTTGAAGAGCGTCAGTTAGTTGGTACTCGCCACCGGCTCCCGGTTTCAGATTACGAATATGTTCAAAGATATTTGGAGACAGCACATAACGCCCAACTACCCCTAAATTAGAGGGCGCATCTTCTGGCGCTGGTTTTTCGATAATTCCTGAGAGTTTATACAGTTTGTCATCCCATTTTTTGCCAGCAATCACGCCATAGGACCTGCTTTGTTCTTTTTCGATCGGTTCAATACCAATTACTGAGCAGCGATAGTGTTGGTAGACATCGACCATTTGCTTTAATACAGGTGGCTGGCCAGTCAGAAGATCATCTGCCAAAATGACTGCAAAAGGATCATCTGCTACTAGCTTTTCTGCACACAGAATTGCATGACCAAGCCCTAGGGCTTCTGCTTGGCGCACATAAACACAATCCACATGACTCGGCTTGATATTTTGAACAATCTCTAATAAATCTTTTTTATTTTTTTGTTCTAATTCATTTTCTAACTCATAAGCCTTATCAAAATGATCCTCAATAGCCCGTTTACTTCTCCCAGTCACAAAGATGAGTTCGGTAATCCCAGCGGCAATAGCTTCTTCGACCGCATACTGAATCAATGGTTTATCAACAACGGTTAACATTTCTTTGGGCATGGCTTTTGTTGCAGGTAGAAAACGTGTTCCGAGACCAGCTACTGGAAAAACAGCTTTAAAGATATGTGTTTTCATGGGAAATCACTTTCATTACGTCAGGCGTTTATATTGGGTTAGTAACTGTTCATGCAGAGCTTCGAAATCCTTTAAACGGGCTTGTTCTTGGACTACCACTTCAGCTGGCGCGCGTTTTATAAATTCTTCATTGTGCAGTTTATGCCCACTTTTTTCGATTTCTTTTGCTAAACGAGTAAGCTCTTTTTGGAGACGAGACTTTTCGAATTCTAAATCAAGTTCGACTTCTAAAAGAAGTCTAGTACCCTCTAAAATAACTACGGGAGCATTTTTCCCGAGTTCGTCAATGATTGCTCCTGTGGGGTCAATCTTGATGTCGGATAGTTTTGCTAGGCTTTTGAGGTAGGGCAGCATTTCCGTGAGGAAATCTGCCTTACATTGAATTACAAGAGGCACTTTTTTTGCAGGTGAAATTTGCATTTCACCGCGTAAATTTCGGCAGGCATTTACTAAATTTTTCAACGTGGTGATCCAAACCTCACTTGCTTCATCCAGCTTTGTAAGTTGGGCTTTGGGGTAGGGTTGAAGTGCGATACTTTGTAAAGGGCAATCTGCTAAAACCTTACCTGATTTCGGTGCGACGCTTTGCCACAATTCTTCTGTGATAAAGGGGATTAGTGGATGGGCAAGTCTTAGGATCGTTTCTAAAACACGCAAAAGAGTTCTGCGCGTTCCCCGTTGGTTTGCTGGGGAATTGTTTTGTAATTGCACTTTCGCAAGTTCGAGGTACCAATCGCAATATTCGTCCCATACAAATTGATATAAAGCGCTAGCGATTAAATCAAAACGATACTCTTGGAACCCGCGATCTATCTCTTGTTCAACCCGTTGCAGTTGTGAAACAATCCACCGGTCCGCAGGTGAGAAATGCAAATAACCATCTGGACCACAATCGCCTACACAAGGCGCGATACCATTAGATAGATCGTCGCCAGAGCAGTTCATCAAAACAAAACGCGTGGCATTCCATAACTTGTTACAGAAATTTCTGTAACCTTCACAACGTTTTTGGTCAAAATTAACATTTCTCCCAAGCGTTGCCATGGAGGCAAAAGTAAATCGCAGGGCATCTGCACCATAAGGCACAATTCCATCAGGAAACTCTTTACGTGTTTTTTTAGCTATATGATCTGCGTCCTTCGGGTTCATTAGACCTTGAACTCTTTTCGCAAGGAGATCATCGAAGTTAATTCCATCAATGAGATCTATCGGATCAAGCGTATTGCCTTTGGATTTACTCATTTTTTGACCATCAGCATCTCGAACTAGTCCATGCACATAGACCTGCTTGAACGGTACCTGACCGGTAAAGTGGCAAGACATCATAATCATTCTGGCAACCCAGAAAAAGATAATATCAAAGCCAGTTACTAGGACAGATGATGGTAAGAAATGTGTTAAAAGTTCAGTTTTCTTAGGCCAACCAAGAGAGGAAAAAGGCACTAAAGCAGAACTAAACCAGGTATCAAGAACATCTTCATCACGTCGCAGCGAACCCTTGTATCCAATCGCTAAGGCTTTGGCTGTTGCCTCAGCCTCTGACTTGGCAACAATGACGCTCCCATCCTCGAGGTACCAAGCTGGTATTTGATGCCCCCACCAAAGTTGACGGGAGATACACCAATCTTGGATGTTTTCAAGCCACTGGTTGTAGGTCGATACCCAATTTTCAGGGACAAGTTTGATATCACCCTCTTGCACTGCTAAAAAGGCAGCGCTTGCGATGGACTCTCCAGGGCGGTATTGATTGTGTTCAGTTGGCTTTGACATCGCTACAAACCACTGATCAGTCAGCATTGGCTCAATAATTGCTTGGGTTCGGTCACCTCGCGGCACCATTAGAACGTGTTCTTTTACTTGCGCTAGAAATCCGCTAGTATGTAGATCATCTACTATTTTTTTTCTGGCAATAAAGCGATCTAAACCTTGATAAGGACTCGGAGCATTGTCATTGATCTTGGCATCTAGTGTCAGTATGCAGATCGGTTGTAGATGGTGTCTTTGACCAACAGCGTAGTCATTAAAGTCATGCGCTGGAGTCACTTTGACAACACCTGTGCCAAAACTTGGATCGACATAATCATCCCCGATGATCGGTATTTGTCGATTACAAAGAGGTAGATGAACCATCTTCCCAATTAAATGCCGATACCGATCATCTTCTGGGTGAACCATGACAGCAACGTCGCCTAGCATTGTCTCAGGTCTGGTTGTGGCAACAGTTAGTTGACCGGATTCATCCACGAGTGGGTAGTGGATTTGCCACATATACCCTTGCTCTTCTTTACTTTCAACTTCGAGATCAGAAACGGCCGTACCTAAGACTGGATCCCAATTGACTAGGCGTTTGCCACGGTATATCAGGCCCTGCTCATAGAGCGTTACAAAGACCTCTACAACCGCCTCAGACATGGTGGGGTCCATCGTGAAGTACTCGCGATCCCAATCAATGGAGGCTCCAAGACGCTTAATTTGCTGAGTAATCGTTGACCCAGATAAATCTTTCCAGGCCCAAACTTTCTCTAAAAACTTTTCTCGCCCGAGGTCATGCCGCGAAATTTTTTGTATATCCAATTGCCGCTCAACCACAATTTGAGTAGCAATACCGGCATGATCAGTGCCTGGAACCCATAATGTATTTTTACCCTGCATGCGGGCATGACGCGTTAAGCCATCCATAATTGTTTGGTTAAAGGCATGCCCCATGTGTAAAGTTCCAGTTACATTGGGGGGAGGGAGTTGAATACAAAAATTGTCTTGGTGGGGACGTATCGTCACTTGACCAATTTTCTTATCTAGCCATAGTTGGTTCAGAGTGGATTCAATCAGGCTTGGCTCATAGCTTTTTGCTAATTCAGGAATAGCAAAAGACTCTTTTGGTGGAGTATTGATGGTGGCAGAAATATTTTCAGGTGTAGACATATGCTTCAAATTATAATGAGGTATTTAAACGAGACCTTGTGACTGAACTTCTCCACCATTTAAATCCCGAACAACTGCAAGCAGTAACTTTGCCGAATCAAAGCAATAGTGGTCATGCCCAGTCAGCTTTAATACTAGCAGGTGCAGGAAGCGGAAAGACCAGAGTTCTCACCACTCGCATTGCTTGGCTGATACAAACGGGGCAAATATCACCCATCGGGGTTTTGGCGGTAACTTTTACCAATAAGGCCGCGAAAGAGATGTTAACCCGATTATCCACGATGTTGCCAATTAATACACGAGGCATGTGGGTTGGGACTTTTCATGGATTATGTAATCGGCTATTACGAGCGCATTTTCAAGATGCGGGGTTACCCTCTACCTTTCAAATCTTGGACACACAAGATCAGTTATCAGCCATTAAGCGACTCTTAAAAATCTTACAAGTTGATGATGAGAAATATCCTGCCAAGCAGGTGCAATATTTTATTGCGCACGCTAAAGAACGCGGGCAAAGACCCCGAGACATGACTGGGACCGATGAATTTCAAGTGATGCTGATTAAACTCTATCAGGCATATGAGGAGCAGTGTCAGCGTGAGGGGGTTGTTGATTTTTCTGAGTTACTACTTCGTTCATATGAATTATTAAAACATCACGAGCCCATACGTGAGCATTATCAGAAGCGCTTTAGGCATATTTTGGTCGATGAGTTTCAAGATACGAATGCTTTGCAATACTCTTGGCTAAAACTATTATCTGGTCAAGGCCAAGCTAGTGCGGCATCTGTTTTTGCAGTTGGTGATGACGATCAAAGCATTTATGGCTTTCGAGGGGCAGACGTAGCAAATATGCGCTTATTTGAGCGGCAGTTTAAACCGACGACGGTTAAGCTTGAACAAAACTATCGCTCACACGCCAATATTTTAGATTCTGCTAACCATTTAATTGCGCACAACACGGAGCGATTGGGTAAAAACTTAAGAACAGATGCGGGTCACGGTGAGCTAGTTCGCTTATTTGAAGCGCATAGCGACGGGCTTGAAGCCACCTGGTTAGTTGATGAAATTCGGGGATTAATCAACGATGGGATGACGCGTAGTGAGGTTGCTATTTTGTATCGAAGCAATGCGCAATCACGTATTATTGAGCACAGCTTATTTTCAGCAGGCATTCCTTATCGCGTTTATGGGGGATTACGATTTTTTGAACGTGCGGAGATTAAACATGCCTTAGCCTATTTACGGCTATTAGAAAACCCTAACGATGACACGGCCTTCTCAAGGATTGTCAATTTTCCCACGCGCGGAATTGGTGCAAGGTCGATAGAGTCTTTACAAGACATTGCGAAAACGCAGCAGTGTTCCTTGTATAGTGCGGCCTCAATGATCGAAGGTAAAGCTAGTGCATCGATTAGTAGTTTTATTCGTTTAATTGATCATATGCGGGAGTCGACACGCCACAATACCTTACCCGAATTAATTGATTTTATGATTGTTCATAGTGGCTTGATACAGCATTATTTAGCAGAACGAGAAGGCCAAGATCGCATTGAAAATTTACGAGAATTAATTAATGCTGCCACTGCGTTTGTGGCTGAAGAGGGGATGGGGCAAGACGCTATTGCGTTGACGCCAGCGCTGAGAAATTCGCATTTGACTGAGCAAGTTGTCTTGGACGATCAGCTTACTGAGTTTGATCTGCCGGAGATGTCTCCATTAGCTGGATTTCTTGCGCATGCATCGCTTGAAGCGGGCGACAATCAAGCACAGGCTGGTCAAGATGCGGTGCAACTAATGACGGTTCACTCCTCGAAGGGCTTGGAGTTTAAGGCGGTCTTTATTACCGGTTTAGAGGAGGGTTTGTTTCCTCATGAAAATAGTATTAATGAGCCAAAGGGCTTAGAGGAGGAGCGGCGTCTGATGTATGTTGCGATTACGCGGGCAAGGGACCGCTTATATCTATCGCATACACAATCCAGAATGCTGCATGGTCAGGTGCGGTACAACCTACCCTCAAGATTTTTAGAGGAATTACCGAAATCATGTTTAAAAATCTTAACTCCAAGAACAACCGATAATCGGTGGGGTGGGTCTTCTATGAGGCAAGTTAACCCTAGTTGGGGAAGTGCTAGTCTTAGTCAAGATGTCCCTCCGTTGAGAAAAAATTCCGACACAGCCATCACAGTAGTCAGTAAAAAGCCAGCTGAGCATGGTTTTTATGTTGGCCAACAGGTCTTTCATGCTAAGTTTGGTGAAGGTCGCTTGACAGGCTTAGAGGGCCTCGGCACAGATGCGCGTGCCCAAGTTCAATTCGCCCGACACGGGGTTAAATGGCTGCAGCTAAGTATTGCTAAATTGACCGCTATTTAATTATTCGATGGGCTGATTGAGGGTTTGTAAATTGGGCTCAGAATTTTGGATGCTGTCCAAAAAGCAGCCTTTCCAGGTGGCAAAAAAACTACAATACAAAACAGTCAATGCCCACATTGAGAGAGGGGTAATGAGGTAGGAGGCGTATTGGGCCATGCCAATTGCATCAAAAAGAGCGCCTAATATCAAGGGTATTGCAATAAGGATTACTGCCCAAGTACTGAAATAAACAAAAAACGCCCCTTTATTTAGCCAAAACCCCATCCAACTGCCAAATAATGCCTTAAAAACGCTCATACCTTGCCACGCAACGAGTTGAGGGGAAAACCACATAAGGATTGCAATTGGCATATACAAACAGGCTCCGACAATAATTGCAGTCGACATTTCTTGAATCATTTCAGGGGCACTCATTTGATTATTGGTGAGCAAGGGAAGGATTTTTTCTACATCAACAAATTGCGCAGCAACAAGGCTCAAAAGCACTATGAGAAGAGCATAGATGCCACCGAGTTTGAGTAAATTGAGCCTGACTTGAGGCCCCAAGTCTTTTAAGGGGGAGATATAAATAGAAGGCTTAACTAGTTCTTTGAGGATAACCTTTTGACAGGCTGTTAAAAATCCTACGGCAATAACAGGATTCAATATCAAGACTAAGAATAGGCCTAGTATAGGAACAAACATCGAGAGTTGGACAACAAAAATATATAAAAAAACCAGCATCAAGAAAGTGAATGGACTTTGTTTAAAAAGCCACATCCCTTGGCGAATCCAAATATATCCTGCTTGAGGAGAAAGGCGATTAATTTGCATGATTTAAAATCCTTAGGCGCAAGATCCGTTCGAAGTGTTGCGGATCGTGCGCGGTGAGTAATTGCGCATTTCTGGGGAGGTAAAAATCCCACAGTCGAGAAATCCAAAACCGCAGTGCAGCAGCTCGAAGCATCATCGTCCAGGAGCTTATTTCCTCAGCTTGGAATGGTCGGATACTTTGATAAGCCTTTAACAAAGCACTAGTTAAGTTCTGTTGAAGTTCGCCGGAAGCCTGATCGATACACCAGTCATTGACGGACACCGCTAGATCAAAAAGCCATTTATCAGTTCCAGCGAAATAAAAATCAAAAAAGCCTGACAATTCAACAGAAGAGGTTTGTTTGAAAAGAACATTATCGCGAAAAAGATCGCAATGGCTTGGGCCTTGGGGGAGTTTACTGTATTCGGAGCTAGCAAAAAAAACTTCTTGGGCTTGTAACTCACCGAGTAGAAGTTTAGCTTGTTCTGGTTGTACAAAAGGCAGAATTTCTGGGACAGTTTGTTGCCACCAGTGTAGGCCGCGCAAATTGATTTGTACATTTTGGTAATTTTGCCCTGCCAGATGCATTTTAGCTAGCGCTTGACCAACAGCCTGGCAATGCGGGGACTTAGGCTCCGCAATTGGGCTACCTTCGAGTTTAGTTACGACAGTGGCGGGCTTACCCTTTAATACTTGAATTAATTGCCCTTGACGATCCTGGATCGGTTTAGGAACTTGGAGGCCTTGATTGGCTAAATATTGCATTAGTTCAAGGTAATAGAGTAACTCTTGCTGACTTAAACGCTCAAAGATTGTAAGTACAAACTCAGTAACTTGTCCCTCGTCAGAGGCGCTAATAAAAAAATTACTATTTTCTATACCGGAATTAATCCCTTTGATGGTTTGAAGGGTGCCTAATTGATAGGAGTGATCAAACCAAATTGAGGCATCTTCTAACGATAGAGGGGTGTAAACTGCCATACTTTTTAAAAGGGCAGTTGAATAGACGGCACTCGCTGAATAGTTTTCTCAGAGATCACGGGCGTTAGATCGGTTGGCTGACTCATTTGGTAACTACCCATTCGCGTTTGGACTTGAATATCGATCGGTTTACCCATTTCTCGGTATTCTCGGATATGTGTACCATTTTCTTCTTTATGTTCAAAGGAGAGTTGTCTTTGCTCTGCGCCTAGAACACCATCTTTTGCACCCTGAGTCTTCAGGAGGGGTTGTCGATTCAGCTCATTCAATTCTGTTTGGCTCAGTGCTTCACCTGGTGAGCTGTTATTTGGTTTTGAACTTTGGGCAAAAGCTAAGTTTGACATCAGTAGGACAGTAACAAAAGAGAGTAGTTTGAGCTTTAGCATAAGGGGCATATTTTAAAAAAATAGTAGTATTGATGAGTTAATTGTACGATTATGGGATGAATACACAATTATTATTACTAGTTGATGGCTCTAGCTACCTTTATAGGGCCTTTCACGCGATGCCTGATTTACGAAATCCATCAGGCGAGCCGACCGGTGCCATTTATGGCATGATCAATATGTTGCGAAGGGCTAGGCAAGAAATCCCAACCACCCATATTGCTTGTATTTTTGACGCCAAAGGTCCGACTTTTCGTGATGAATGGTATCCGCAATATAAAGCGAATCGATCCCCAATGCCTGAGGATTTAGTGAAGCAGATTGAGCCTATTCATGCGGTTGTTAAAGCACTGGGGTGGCCAGTTATTATGGTACCGGGGGTAGAGGCTGATGACGTTATCGGAACTTTAGCTAGGCAAGCCAGTGAGCTAGGTTGGCAGACAGTCATTTCTACGGGGGATAAAGATTTAGCGCAACTAGTCAATGCCAACGTGACCCTGGTCAATACAATGAGTAATGAAAAATTAGATCGGCAAGGGGTGATTAACAAATTTGGGATTCCTCCAGAGTTAATTGTTGACTTCTTAACGATTACGGGCGATACCGTTGACAACGTCCCTGGCGTTTCTAAAGCCGGCCCTAAAACAGCTGTTAAGTGGCTTACTGAATTCGGTAGCTTAGATCAATTAGTAGCTCACGCCGATCAAATTAAAGGCGTCGTAGGAGAAAATCTCCGCAACTCTTTAGACTGGTTAGTACACGCTAAAAAATTATTAACTGTGAAGGTAGACTGTCAGTTAGATGCGTATTTAACAGACTTATCCGAGTTATTGGTAAAAGCGGAAAACCATGACTTGCTGCGCGAGTTATTCATTCGGTATGGCTTTAAAACTTGGTTAAAGGAATATGTTGATGATCAGTTATCACAAACTGAAATAAATACAAGTCAGCCAGCATCTGCGCCGCAGTCGGCAATCAGCCTCACAGCAGAAACTTTTGCGACCAACTATGAATGTGTCACAACCATAGAGCAGTTAAGTCTTTGGTTGCAAAAAATACAGGAATCGACGCTTACGTGTATTGATACTGAAACAAATGGGCTAGAACCGATGCGATCTGAAATGGTTGGGATTTCTTTAGCTGTAGAACCAGGACAGGCTTGCTATATTCCTTTTCAGCATAGCACTGCAGAGCAGCAGCTCAATCGCGAACAAGTTTTTGCATATTTAAAGCCATGGCTTGAAGATGCACAAGCGAAGAAAGTTGGACAAAACTTAAAGTTTGATCAGCACATATTTGCCAACCATGGTGTGCGATTAGCGGGCATTATGCATGATACGATTTTACAGTCCTACGTTTATGAGTCGCATAAACCGCACAATATGGATAACTTAGCTCTCAGACATTTGGGGATTAAGACAATTAGTTATGAAGAGGTTTGTGGTAAGGGCGTGTCCCAAATTACATTTGATCAAGTCAACCTCGCCCAAGCAACGCAATACGCTGCAGAGGATGCTGATATTACTTTACGGCTGCACCAGTACTTGTGGCCATTGATTGAAAAAGATGAAAAGTTACGTTTTGTTTATGAGCAATTAGAGTTACCTACGATGCGTGTTTTGGGCATTATGGAAACAAATGGTATTTTGATTGATACCCAAAAATTAGCGCAACAGGGGCAGGTAGTTGGGCGAAGGATGTTGGAGCTTGAAACAGAAATTTTTGCGCTAGCTGGCCAGCCTTTTAATATTCAGTCGCCCAAACAGATTGGCGAGATCTTATTTACGATTCAAAAATTACCCGTGATTAAAAAAACACCTGGGGGAGCACCGTCAACAGATGAAGAAGTTTTACAAAAACTTTCTGAGGACTATCCATTGCCGGCGAGAATTTTAGATTATCGAAGCCTCGCTAAGTTGCAATCAACATATATTGAAAAATTACCTAAAATGACGAACCCAGAAACTGGTAGGGTTCATACAAATTATGCGCAGTCGGTTGCTGCCACTGGGCGTTTAGCCTCCAATGAGCCCAATTTACAAAATATTCCGATTCGGACGCAAGAAGGAAGAAAGATTCGGGAGGCCTTTATAGCCAGATCGGGATGTAAGTTGCTATCAGCAGACTATTCGCAAATCGAATTACGAATTATGGCACACATAGCGCAAGATCCGCAATTATTAGAAGCCTTTGCTACTGGCAAGGACATTCATCAAGCGACTGCTGCGGAGATTTTTGGCATTACCCTTGAGGATGTTAGTTCAGAGCAAAGAAGATATGCCAAGGTCATCAATTTTGGATTGATTTATGGCATGAGTGCTTATGGCTTGGCAAGTAATTTAGGCATAGAGCGTTCAGCGGCTCAAAATTATATTGATAAATATTTTGGACGCTATCCTGGTGTTGCAAAATATATGGCACAAACCCGAATTACGGCTAAGGAGCAAGGCTTTGTAGAGACAGTCTTTGGGCGTCGTTTATGGTTGCCGGAGATTCACAGTACAAATGGTATGCGACGGCAAGGAGCTGAACGGGCCGCGATTAATGCACCCATGCAGGGTACTGCAGCTGACTTAATCAAGTTATCGATGATTGCAGTGCAAGCTTGGTTAGAGGAACAGAATTTAAAAACAAAATTATTATTACAAGTCCATGATGAACTGGTCTTGGAGGTGCCAGAAAACGAATTAGATCTCGTTCAAAAGCAGGTTAATCATTTAATGGTCTGCGTCGCAAAGTTAAGAGTTCCTCTCGAGGTCGGAATTGGAATAGGTGATAATTGGGAGGAAGCACATTGATTGATTAACTGAGGTTCGTATGATTCTTACCTGGATTTTGATTGCAACATTTGCGGCGGGTGTTGTGAGCATTACAGCGGCGGCATTACTAACATTTCGGTTTTTAACCATTATTGTCGACAATATGGTGAGTTTTTCGGTCGGAATTTTATTGGCTACAGCATTCTTACATGCGCTACCAGAGGCTTTTGAGTCACCCGATGTGGAGGCAAGTACGCTGTTTGCCTTACTCCTCGCAGGAATTCTATTCTTTTTTATGCTGGAAAAAGTCGCGCTACTAAGACACAATCACCACCATGAAGGAGATGGGCATAATCATCACAAGGGCCATGATGCTGAAAATGTTGGCCAAAGTGGTTGGATGATTTTAGTTGGTGATGGGGTTCACAACTTTGTTGATGGCATATTAATTGCGGCTGCTTTTTTAGCAAATCCTGCGGTTGGCTTATTGACCGCTGCTGCAATTATTGCTCATGAAATACCGCAGGAGATTGGTAATTTTATGGTGATGCTCAATGCTGGCTTTTCTAGGGCTCGGGCTTTAATTTACAACTTGATCTGTGGCTTGCTATCAGTCATTGGTGGGGTAATTGGGTATTTCTTTTTAGAGCAAACGATGACAATCATTCCATATTTGTTAGTTTTTGCGTCTAGTAGTTTTATTTATATTGCGGTTAGTGATTTAATGCCGCAGATGCATCGGCGCTTTCAGTTAAGGGAGTCGATTCGTCAGATTTCAACGATCCTATTAGGTGTTCTTGTTGTGATTGGGCTTTCTTTATTAGAGCACTAGATCTTGGGTTGTTTGTTTTGACAACCCTTTGGTCAACGAAAGTGTTACTTCTGGAGTATTTTAAGATGTTTCAAAGAGCTGATTGGCCTAGCATCGCTTGACGGTACCACTCATGAAAATGTTGCATACCATCTTCCATGGGGCTTTGATACGGACCTACTTCATTAACCCCTCGTGCGAATAAAGCAGCGCGGCCAGCATCCATTCGCTGGGCAATTTCATCATCTTCAATACAGGTTTCCATATAGGCTGCTCTTTCGGCGTCAATAAATTCTTTTTCGAACCAAACAATTTCTTCAGGATAGTAAAATTCAACGATATTGCGCGTTTGGTTTGGACTGATCGGTTGTAGAGTAGAGATGCATAAGACGCCGGGGTACCACTCGACCATGACATTGGGATAGTAGGTCAGCCAAATGGCGCCGTATTGCGGTAATTTATTACCGTAATGACGCAAGACTGCCTCATGCCACTTTGAATAAACTACCGAGCCAGGTTTTTTGAGTTGCTTATTAAGGCCCACTGTTTGAACGCTGTACCACGGTCCAAACTCCCAGGATAAATTATCACAACTAACAAACTGCCCTAATCCCGGATGAAAAGGGCCGACATGATAGTCCTCAAGGTAGACTTCAATAAAGGTTTTCCAGTTGTAGTTACATTCATGGATTTCTACATGGTCTAACAGATATCCAGAAAAATTCAGATGGTCTTTAACACCCAAATTTTTTAGATCATCATAGACATTTCTTTGGCCGTCAAATAAAAGGCCTTGCCAATTTTGTAGGGGACTTTTTCCAAGATGCAAACAGGGGTTATTTTCAAAGTGGGGTGCACCTAAGAGTTGTCCGTGTAAATCATAGGTCCAACGATGCAGTGGGCAGATGATGTTATCCGTTTTTCCCTTGCCATTTAGCATAATAGCTTGGCGATGCCTACACACATTAGATAGAAGCTCAACACCATGGTCATTTCGGATTAAAACTCGCCCATGATTTTCATTCTGTAAGGTTTGAAAATCACCTGAGTTTGGCACCATCAACTCATGGCCTACATATTGTGGGCCTTGCTTAAAAAGCAAGCCCATTTCTTGTTGAAACAATTCAGCGTCAAGATAGGCGCTTACTGGTAACTGTAAATTGGACGGCGCAAGTTGCTGCGCGGTAGCCAGATTAGTCATTCTCCCCACCCCCGAAAAAAGTCAGCCGAAGCTAAGCGGAATAACCAATCCAACTATCGACATGTCGATATTGGAAAGGAATCAGATATTATACTTAAAATGTATTTTGATGTCTATTATTCAAAGACCATCGATGAAAGAGATAAAAGAAAAGTCATGAGCCCAAGCAAGTCAATAAAAACTCAAACGAGTGCAGCGAATACCGCCACAAATCAGCCCAGCTATGAGTTATCTGTGCAGGAATTAGAAAAATTAATCGGCGATATGGAGTCTGGCAAATTAAGCTTAGAGGAGACATTAATTGCTTATCAACGCGGTACAGAGCTCATCAAAAAATGCCAAGTATTATTAGAGCAAGTAGAACAACAAATTCGAATCTTCGAAGCAGAATAACGGGAATGAGCTATGTTTGTTTGGCAACAGTGGCATGATGAGCATCTCCAAAGAATAGAGAAGACACTCCTCTTATCGACACCATCCGGATTTAAAAGTGTCAGTAGATTAGAAGAAGCCATGGCCTATGCCGTTGGGGCTGGTGGTAAAAGAATACGCCCCTTATTGGTTTACTCTACCTATTACCTCGGCAGCGACTTCCCCAACAATCAGCAAAATATTCTTGCAGTCGATCAAGCAGGCGCTGCTTTGGAGTTAATTCACACCTACTCGCTCGTCCACGATGATTTACCATCAATGGACAATGACGACTTACGAAGGGGGAAGCCAACGACCCATAAAGCTTATGATGAGGCGACTGCCTTATTAGTTGGTGACGCGATGCAGGCGCAAGCCTTTGGGTTATTGAGTTCACTTGAAATATCAAGTGATATTTCCTTAGAATTGATTCGAGAGCTCGCATTAAGCGCAGGGGCTCATGGTATGTGTGGTGGACAGGCTATTGATTTAGCTAGTGTTGGCAAGTGGTTAAAGCAAGAGGATTTGGTATTGATGCATCGTTTAAAGACCGGTGCTTTGCTTCGGTCTGCAATTCGTTTTGGCGCTATTTTAGGAGGTTTATCTGCTCCGAACCGATCGATCTTAAATCAGATAGCCCAAGATATCGGTTTGGGTTTTCAAGTAACAGATGATATTTTGGACGCTACTCAGGACTCTTCAACTTTAGGTAAAACTGCGGGTAAAGATGAGGAAGACCACAAACCCACATTTGTTACGTTAATGGGACTAGAAAAATCCAAGCTATACGCGCAGGAGTTGTTAGAACGATCTTTACTTGCTTTAAATTACTGGGGTAGTGAAGCTGACCCACTTCGTGAAATCACGCGTTGGGCTTTTACGCGCAATTTTTAAGGTATAGCTGTCGGTAATTAATAGCTAAAAGGGCTATCAATTTCCTAAAGTCCAGCGTGGCTTAACATTAAAAGCATAGCTTTGGTCGATTTGCGAAGAGTTTTTGAGAAGTTGCAAAGTTGCTGCGAAGGCAATCATAGCCCCATTATCTGTGCAGAGGTTTAGGGGGGGGTAAAGGGTTGTGACTGGTAATTGGGGATGATGCGCAAGCTTATTTAAAGACTCACGTAATTGCTGATTTGCTCCAACGCCGCCAGCAACGATTAATCGTTGGCAACCGGTCTCTTTAGCTGCTTGCAGTACCTTGGCAGTAAGTACATCAACGACTGAATTAACAAAATCCAGCGCCAGGTCAGCCTTAAATTGTTCTAGTTCTGACTTGGGTAGCTGAGCCGATAATTTGACTTGCGTTAAAACGGCCGTTTTTAGGCCTGCAAAGGAAAAATCAAGATTTTTCGAATGTAACAGTGGTCTAGGTAGCCGTATTTGAGAGGGCTTTCCCTTCAGGGCAAGAGCTGACACTAGGGGCCCACCCGGGTAGCCTAAGCCTAATAATTTGGAGGTTTTATCGAAGGCCTCTCCGGCCGCATCATCAAGAGTTTCGCCAAGTAGTTCATACTCTCCCACCCCTTTTACAAGCATGATTTGAGTGTGCCCCCCCGAAACAAGAAGGGCCAAAAATGGAAATAGATGATGAATATGTCCTGCGGGCAGATTGGGCGAAAGCAAAGGGGATAAGAGGTGTCCTTCTAGGTGGTGGATACCGATTGCTGCAATATTTAGGCTATAGGCCATCGATTTGGCAATCGAAGTGCCCACTAACAAGGCACCGGCAAGTCCAGGCCCTTGGGTGTAAGCGATGGTATTTAGATCACACAGGCGTAATTCGGCGTCTTTTAGACATAAGTCAATTAAGGGTAGGATTTGCCTTACATGGTCTCTAGAGGCCAACTCTGGGACAACTCCACCATACTCTTGATGCATTTCGACCTGGGAAAATAGCGCTTGGCTGATTAATCCAAGATGGGCAGGCTCGCCTTTTTCTATAAAGGACGAGTCATAAATTGCTACGCCCGTTTCGTCACAAGAAGTTTCTATGCCTAAAATATACATAAACCTATTTTCTCATGATACAATTCTCTTTTTAGTAATTTACGAATATTTCTACATGACTACTATCCGCCTTCGTGAAAACGAACCATTTGAAGTTGCCTTAAGACGATTCAAACGCACCATTGAAAAAAATGGCTTGCTAACTGACTTGCGTGCTAGAGAGTTTTATGAAAAACCGACAGCGGAGCGTAAGCGAAAAAAAGCTGCTGCAGCCAAACGGCATTACAAGCGTATTCGAAGTCAGATGTTACCGAAGAAACTTTTCTAAATTTATTACGTTATAGTAAGTTTTAAGATACGAGCATCTATTAATGCAACCCCAATAAAAATAACATTGACCTAATCGGCAGTAAGAAGTATGAAGTAGGCAGTATTTGAGTTGAGCAATATAAGTCAATTGTGTCTGTCAATCATTCACATGATGACTAATTAAATAAAAAGATGCCTATCAATTTGTCGAACACGAAGTACAAATGAATTAATTTAGAGTTCAAGATTCGGTAGTATGAAAGCTTCAACTACGGCATCAACGGTATCAACTATCTTACTACCTACCGCATCAACTTCCGTATCAACTTTAGCAACAATTACTAAATACATAATATACGATAGATAAGATACGATAGTTCGGTAAGCTCTTAAAACACTCCTCGATAAAACCCGCTACTGATGAAGCGGGTTTTTATTTTTTTGGGGTTTTTAATAGGGGTTGATTCC
>Ga0114967_10001280_pt1 | contig 20962 bp, 14 predicted proteins | sample M_130628_MF_Meta_FD_92639 | JGI IMG/M metagenome (GOLD analysis project Ga0114967, IMG submission 92639) | Freshwater microbial communities from Lake Montjoie, Canada to study carbon cycling - M_130628_MF_MetaG | ecosystem: Environmental > Aquatic > Freshwater > Lake | place: Lake Montjoie... | reverse complement strand
GTTCTAATTTCATCGGCTAAGTAGTTTGAAACCGTATAAGGTAAGACAAAATAACCATCTGCCAATCCCTGCATCAAGGCAGAAGCACCCAATCGGTTCGCTCCGTGATCCGAGAAATTAGCTTCCCCAGCCACAAAACAACCCGGTATAGTAGATTGTAAATTGTAATCAACCCATACGCCACCCATTGTATAGTGTACCGCCGGATATATTTTCATCGGAGTTTCATAAGGGTTCTCATCCGTGATTTTTTCATACATCGCAAATAGATTCCCGTATTTTTCTTCCAACCATTGTTTTCCTAACTTCGTAACTTCTTCAGGTGTCGGGTTATGATTTCCTTGGCTATAAGCAGCTTGACGCCCTTTCGTTTGAATTTCTGTTGAGAAATCAAGGTAAACGCCTTCGTTAGTATCGTTAGCCTCAATACCATGACCTTCGTCACAACGCTCTTTGGCAGCTCTTGAAGCAACATCACGCGGCACCAAATTACCAAAGGCAGGATATCTTCTTTCCAAGAAGTAATCTCTATCTTCTTCTTTAAGTTGGGTTGGTTTTAATTTACCCGCACGAATCGCTTCTGCATCTTCTTTTTTCTTAGGAACCCAGATTCTTCCTGAGTTACGTAAGGATTCCGACATCAATGTCAACTTCGATTGGTTAACACCATGCACCGGAATACAAGTAGGGTGAATTTGAACAAAACAAGGATTAGCAAATAAGGCACCTCTTTTGTGAACTTTCCAACTCGCAGTTACATTACTTCCCATCGCGTTCGTAGAAAGGAAATATACATTTCCATAACCACCTGTAGCGATAATTACAGCATGTGCTGAATGTCTTTCTAATGCTCCGGTAACCAAGTTACGCGCTATAATTCCACGGGCTTTTCCATCAACTTTAACCAAGTCTAACATTTCATGACGACTGAACATCTGTACATTACCAATTCCAATCTGACGCGATAAAGCCGAATAAGCACCTAATAACAATTGTTGACCCGTTTGTCCCGCTGCATAAAAGGTACGCTGTACTTGGGTACCCCCAAACGAACGGTTATCTAACATTCCCCCATAATCACGGGCAAATGGAACTCCTTGTGCTACACATTGATCAATAATGTTCGATGAAACTTCAGCCAAACGGTGCACGTTTGCTTCTCTGGCTCTATAGTCACCTCCTTTTATGGTGTCGTAAAATAAACGGAACGTACTGTCCCCATCATTCTGATAGTTTTTTGCTGCATTAATCCCCCCTTGTGCCGCAATTGAGTGTGCACGACGTGGTGAATCTTGAAAACAAAATGCTTTCACATTATAGCCCATTTCCCCTAAAGAAGCAGCCGCCGAAGCACCCGCTAAACCAGTTCCCACAACAATAATGTCGATTTTAGGTCGGTTATTTGGAGCAACTAATTTTAAATGGTCTTTATAATCGGTCCATTTCTGTGAAATAGGACCTTCTGGTATTTTAGAATCTAACTTCATTATCTATGAACTATTAGTGATTTAATAAATGATGATATAAGGCAATAAATATAAATCCAAACGGAATTACAATTGCGAAAGCATAGCCAAATTTTTGGAGGCTTTTAGAATATTTGTTGTTGAATCCAACCGATTGAAAAGAAGAACTGAATCCATGCCACAAGTGCACAGATAACAATACGAAAGCTAAACAATACAATCCTGTACGAACTGGACTTTCAAATTTTTCAACCAATTCAGTATAGTATCGAGTGGTATCGATTGCTTCGGCATTAATGTACTTATAGGTGATTTCTTGTACCCAAAAATCATAAAAATGCAACCCAATAAATGCTAATACAACAAGACCAGAAATGATCATATTTCGGGAAGCCCATGACGCATTTGCTGCACCGTCGTATTTTACATAAGCAGTCGGTCTTGCACTTTTGTTTTTCAGTTCCAAAACAATTCCCATTACAAAATGGAAAACAACCCCGGCAACCAAGATAGGCTGCATAACAAATTGAATTAACGGATTGTAACCCATAAATTGAGAACATTCGTTAAAAACAGTTTCGCTAAAAACAGAAGTAAGATTTATAAAAAAATGGAGTGCTAAAAAGGTAATTAAAAAGAGTCCCGAAAGTGCCATTGCTACTTTTTTAGCAATAGACGAACTCAAAAACGTAGATTTTGCCATAGTTGTATTATTTTAATAAAAAGCAGAACAAAAATACAGCTATTTCACTTATACTACAACCTTTGCGTAATAATTTATAATCAATTTAAAGTGGCTTTAACAGTTGTTGATTTTCAATCGGTTAAAGGGCCTTTTTTGGTGAGAATGATTAAACAAATTTACTTAACATAGCTCGGAATTAAACCCCGTAATCCCATATCAACAACGTTTTCACCAGCAGCAGGTTCAAATTTACCATCCTCATTTACTTCTTGCCACTCAAAACTATGATTTATAGACAAGGAAAGGGTAACCGTGACATCACTAGTTTCTGTCCCGCTAATTGTTAATGGAGTAGCAAATTTACCCGTCACTACACAAGATTTAGAGAATATTGGAGAGGTGGCGTGTAATGGATTTGGGACCGTTGTAGCGCCCGCTGGACTTTGTCCTGAGGAAGAATAGGGTTGGTCATTCAAGGCAAACGCCCAATATCCTTGCTCTTTATTACCATTCACCGGAAAGATGTTGTTGCCAATCGTAAAAGTATTCAAATAGGTGTTGAACCCCACAAAACTCGCCAAAGTTCCCATATAGTCCGCACCTTGGCTACGCACACTTATTTGGTAGTTTTGATAGGCCAATGAAACACGTATCCATTCATAGTTTCCTGATGCGACCTGACTTAAAGGGATTTTTAGGAAAACTTCATCTTCAGCCACCACTTTTTCTTTGTTGAAATCAATGGCATTGTCTCCACCTAAAGTAGTCTCAGCCCCATGATAAAGTATAGTGCCATTTCCCAATTGGGTAGTGGCATTCGGAGCCAATTCAATATAGTGCGATCCTATGGTATTAAATATTGGGGTCTGCGCAGCATTACCCACCGGAATTACCGAAGGTTCGCCCAAATTGTTCAAACGAACTTGGTTGGAATCGAACTTGAATTTAATAACAAGCATCGGCTCACTACTGCTTTCATTACTACAAGAAAATAAAGCTACCCCACTAATCAATAGGACCAATATAATCAACGCTTTCTTCATAACGGTCAGGTTTCAAAACACAAGACGAAATCAATATGTTTTTGTTACATCTTCATCTATAACGAGAATATAGTCCGCTTTAGTATAATTTTCTGCCAATAATTTTTTCAAATCCGCTTGCTCTACCGTCGAAATAGTAACGATAGCTAACTCCGGTCGCGACTTTTTCAAATACCAGGATATGCCCTCAAAATTATCGCTGTGGTAAGTACCATTGTAATGTATAAAAACAGAATCGGAAGTCAAATTTTTCGCTATAAAGTAAGCCATAGTCGCGTCTTTTATGGCTTGTGCCTTTGGCATATTCGGACTCGTATGATCTCCCATCATTTTCATCATGCCAACATAACCGGGCAGCTCAGCGTCATAAGGTATTGGTAAAGGAGCAATCCAACTTTTCTCTTCCGTACTTAATACATCCAATCCCTCAAATCCTTTCTTTGAAACAATCGACGCAAACCTACGTGGAATGTTTGTTGCAATAAAAGACAACTGCTTCTCTTTAGCAAAATCAACTAAAGGCTTATAATCGGTTTTATAATTAGGCCAAAGTCGTGCTGTAGAATCCAATTGCTTTTGCGTAAGTTCTCCTTTCAAGTAGGAATCCAATTGCTTCTGATTGTCGGCCTCCATCATTTCGGCACCTAAGACTACTTTTTTGGTTTCTGCCAAATCTTTCGTCAATTCTAATTCCAGCCAATGTGAAATGGCATTGTTGTGGTATTCGCCAAACAATACTACGGCTGAGTTTCCAGCAGCTTTTAATAACGTTTTATAAGATACTTTTTTTCCATTTTTGTCAAAGAGTTGGTACGCCAACTTATCCTGAGCCCACAGCCCGCAAGTAAAAAGAAAGGCCAATAAAAGTAGTTGTTTTTTCATGGGTTAATTTTTTCTAAAAATATTCATTAATCTGCCAATATCAAAATAGTGGCAAAAAGAATACATTTGTACCGTAAAGGAACTATGAAAACAATTCCAGCAACCGCAACCCTATCTTCTTATATGGCGTCCTTTATCGACAACGCCAACACTTCTTATGCCCCTAAAATAGAGGATGCCGTAAAGGCTTTCAAATTTGTAGTCCTGAAAAAGAATGAATATTTAGTCCAAGAAAAGCAAGTTTGTACCCACTTCTGTTTCCTAGAGAGTGGAGTGCTCCAACACGCGATTGAAGTAGCAGGGGAAGAAAAAACGACCTATTTAGCGCTCCGAAACTCAGTAACCTCGTCCTTGAGTAGTTTCCTAAATCAAACGCCATCGCGCAAAAGCATCAAAGCAATAGTCGATTCCAAGTTGTGGGTGATCGATTTAAACGTGTTCAAAGATTTAATTGCCCATAACGACGGCTTTCAACAATTTTATCACAACCTAATCGAAAAGCAAATCTGTCTCATCGATGAATACCGCATCGATTTGCTGACACTTACCCCCGAAGAACGGTACAACAAACTCTTACAAACGGAACCCAAATTACTCCAAGAGGTGCCTCTGCATTACCTTGCTTCCTTTCTAGGGATCTCAACCCGACACATGAGCCGCATTCGAACCAACATAAAATAAAGCCATTTGGCTACACATTAAGTTAGGGCTTTGCGTAAATTTGTGTATCAATTTTAACATCCAACCTTCCAATTATGAAATACCATCAAATAGATCGAAACTTGTTCATTAAAAACCGAGCTAAGTTCACCGCGCAAATGAAGCCAAACAGCGTAGCGGTATTCAATTCTAATGATATTTATCCTGTATCTGCCGATAGTACCTTGCCATTTGCGCAACACCGCGATATACTCTACTTAAGCGGCGTCGACCAAGAGGAAAGCATCTTATTACTTTTTCCTGATGCACCCTACGAACACCTAAAAGAAATCTTGTTCCTTAAAGAAACCAACGAACACATCGCGATTTGGGAAGGGGAAAAACTAACCAAAGAACGTGCTTTCGAAGTGGCCGGTATCAAATCTGTAATTTGGTTACAAGATTTTCATAAAACACTGAAAGAAGTAATGGCCTATGCCGATACCATTTATATTAATACCAACGAGCATTACCGTGCCAGTATCGAAACCGAAACTCGCGAAGCACGTTTTGTAAAATGGTGGAAAGAAAACTATCCAGCGCACAAGGTGGAAAAAGCCAATCCAATCCTGCAACGCCTTCGCTCGATAAAAGAATCGGAAGAGCTTGATTTAATCCAAAAAGCCTGTGACATCACCGAGAAAGGATTCCGCAGAGTGCTAAACTTTGTAAAGCCTGGAGTGATGGAATACGAAATCGAAGCCGAATTCGCTCACGAATTCCTTCGCAATCGTTCCAAAGGATTTGCCTATACGCCCATCATTGCCTCAGGAAATAATGCCAATGTATTGCACTACATTGAAAACAACCAGCAATGCAAAGCAGGGGATTTAATGCTCTTAGACGTTGGAGCGGAATACGCCAACTATTCTAGTGATATGACCCGGATGGTCCCTGTTTCTGGACGCTTCAGCGACCGACAAAAAGAGGTGTACAACGCGGTGCTAAGAGTTAAAAACGAAGCGACCAAAATGCTAGTACCCGGTACTTTATGGAAACAATACCATGTGGAGGTGGGTAAAATCATGACGTCAGAATTGCTAGGTTTAGGACTAATCGATAAAGCCGACGTGCAAAATGAAAACCCCGACTGGCCTGCCTATAAAAAATACTTCATGCACGGTACTTCCCACCACCTAGGATTAGATACCCATGATTATGGACTGCTCCACGAACCAATGCAAGCCAATATGGTGTTCACGGTGGAGCCTGGTATTTATATTCCTGCAGAAGGCTTCGGAATCCGAATCGAAGACGATATGGTCATCCAAGAGAATGGAGCTCCCTTTAATCTAATGCGCAACATTCCAATTGAAGTAGAGGAAATCGAGTCTTTGATGAATGGTTAAGAGAATAGATAATAAACTAATAGTAATGACGGCTCACGAAAGGGGGCCGTTTTTGTTTAATGTAGTAATGTCATCTTCAGTATGCTCTTTTGTTTTCAGATATCCTTGTATTCTTAGCCAAAGTGAGCTGGAAATTTTTTTACTTGCGGCCCAACTCTTTTATCAACAATCATACATCCATTCGCAACGAAATACTATTTTTGAAACTTGAAACTTGAAACTTGAAACCTGAAACTCAAATCTTGAAACAACTAGTTTATAAAAACACCAAAATCTCCTATACCGATGAAGGTAAAGGGACAGCGGTCGTATTATTGCATGGGTTTCTAGAAAACAAGGGTATGTGGAATGCCTATGTTCCCGACTTAGCCAAAAAATACCGAGTGATTACAGTGGATCTACTAGGGCATGGCGACACGGAATGTCTAGGTTACGTTCACGTTATGGAAGACCAAGCAGACATGCTTTACGCCTTGTTGCTCTTTTTAAAAATTAGAAAATCAGTCCTAGTAGGGCACTCGATGGGTGGCTATGTTGCTTTGGCCTTCGCCGAACTATACCCCGATTATGTAAAAGGATTGTTCCTACTTAATTCTACCGCTAGAGCCGATAGTGACGAACGTAAAACCAACCGCGATCGAGCCGTGGTTTGTGTCAAACAAAATTATTCCAGTTTTGTAAGCATGTCAATTGCCAATTTATTCAGTGAAGACAACCGCGAAAGACTCGCCTCAGAGATAGAACGTGTAAAAGAAGAGGCACTCAAAACACCACTCCAAGGGATAGTAGCAGCGCTTGAAGGAATGAAAATTCGTAAAGACCGTGAAGTTATCCTCCATTTTGCTCCGTATCCAATCCAATTAGTGCTGGGAAAAAAAGACGGGGTATTAATTTATGAAGACAACATCGACCAAATAGAAGGAACCAACGTGGATTTAACGACCTTCCCCGATGGCCACATGAGTCACATTGAAAACGAATCTGAACTCAAAAAAGTACTGCTAGAGTTCTTAAAGAAAATCTAATTGATCTTTTCCTCAAAAGGCTTATCGATGGCGTAAATTTCTTGCAATAAGCCTACAATTTCATTTAAATACGATGCCATGATTTCTGCAGTAACGACCGCCGTGACATCCTTGTCTTGCTTAAATTGAAACGGTAAAAAACCGGATTTCAAATTCTTAAACGAAATTATTCCGGCTTCTATTTCCAACCCCTTGGCCTGCTCCTCATACATAAAAGCATATGCCAGGACCTGAATGATTTTGTCGTTTTTAATATCTTCGGTCAAACCATGCCATTCTTTTAAAGTCACACTCTTCTGCTCGACTTTACCTGTTTTATAATCGATAATCCTGATTTTGCCGTTGCGCCGCTCTATACGGTCAACATTTCCTTTTATTAAAACAGGATGTGGCAATCGAGCATCGGATAAAGTACGCTCATAGGTAGCCTCCAAGGCTATAATTTGTACTTCATCGCCCTTTTCAAGAGATTCTTGCTCAAGCTTTAAAAAATTAAGGACGTTTCGCTTAGCTACCTCGAAGGCCAACAGATTTCTTCCTTTGTTAATTTCGCCTTCTTTGTACTCTTTTTTAAACTGGGCCAAGACTTCGGCATCAATCTTTTTAAAGCATCCTTCTAGATCTGCTTTGGTCAATATTCTTCCAATAAAGGGTTTGTATAATTCTTCTAAGGCACCGTGTATAATGGTTCCCAACGTATTTACCGCTATATTCTCTTCTACTTCATCGGTCTCCGATATGCGCAGTACCCGCTGAAAATAAAACTGTATGGGATTCCGAATATAGGCGGTCAACGAAGAAGGAGAAAATCCTTTTGCCGCAATTTCTTGTAAGCGCACCAATACGCTTTCCGTTTTAGGCACAACGATGGGTTGGTGGGCCGTAGTAGGCACCTCGGGATGATAATGCTGGAAGGTTAAATTGTGATTGGGCTGCTTTTCTACTTCCAATTGCGTGATGAACCTGCTCTTTTCTCCTGCGTCAAATCCTTCGCTATCCGAATTATAAAGCAGATAGATGTTTTTGGCCCGTTGCAATAAATGGTAAAAATGATAGGTATAGATGGCGTCTTTCTCTTTAAAAGTAGGCAAGCCGAGTTCTTTTTTTACATCATAAGGAATAAATGAATTGTTGCTTTTTCCCGCCGGGAACTTGCCTTCATTGACCGAAGTAATAATGACGGTCTCAAAATCAAGCACCCTACTTTCCAAGACTCCCATAATTTGCAAGCCATTCAACGGCTCTCCTTCAAATGAAACTTCAGCAACCTCGATTACTTGCTTGTAGATGGCTTGCAACGTTTTAATGTCATCAATCTTATCATGGGACTCAAAATAAGAAATCATTTTGGTTATAACCTTGAAAACCGAATAAACAAAGGCATTGGTTATCTTTTCTTCCTCTTGAGTGTGATTCAAATTGGCTTTGATTTGAAGTAACAGCTGCGAGATTATTTCTAATACCTTTACCGAGCCAACATCCCATTTCCGAAACAACAATTGGAACAAAGTGTTACCTTCTGGGAAAAGTTCTTCCAATTTTTTATGGGGTACAAAGGTATAATTGTTACGGTTAATGCGTTCTACTAAATCGCCGGCCTGTATATATGGTTCTATAAGAGGATGGGTTAATATATCAAGCACGTCTTTATAGTACATGACGTAAGAAACTGCATTACGAGTTAAGGCATTAGTATGCAACTTGAATAATTTAGCTACTAGTAATTGCGCCGGATTATTTTTACTCGAAAAACCCATCGTAATGTTCAAGGCGTCAACGCCTTCAGGTAGCGAATGTAATAGCGGCAACAGTAAGTTTTCCTCTCCCAAAACCAATGCTACATGTTGCAAATTAGCATTTGGTGCTTCCAACAACTCCTGTACAATAGCCCCTGCAATTTTAGCTTGCCCGATGGATTTAGACGTGGCAATAACTTGGATGTTCTTGGGGGCCGTAAATTCATTCACGATCCATTCATAGGGGTGGGCTTTGTAATGCAACCAACTCGATTTAAATCGCCTTTGAAACAAGCCCGCATCGTGAAAAGTGTCATCCAAAAAAGTTTGATCAATATCCCAGTAAACGCGTGCCTTGTCCAACGCCAGCAAATGTTGTAAAATTTTTTCCTCAGCCTGATTTAAGGCATTAAAGCCAGCAAAGACATAGCGTTGCGTATCGAGCTCGGAAAAATGATCCAAATTTGCTACCGCTTCCCGGTAAATTAATCCTTGATATCCAATCCCTTTGTTAAGTAAATAGGAGTAAAGGGAATGGTAATAAGTGGGCAATTTTTTCCAAAAGGCCAAATGCTTTTGAACAAGCGCCGTTTTGTTTTCTACAGCATCCCACCAATGTTCAATTTCCTTAATGTTTTCCAAATAATTGAGTACATAATCGGGTTCCAATAAGTAACGATCAATTTCGTTAAAGTCTTGAAGTAACGTTTTAGCCCAATTCGCAAATAACTCAAACGCCTCTTGATCTTCTTTCGTAGTTTGTTCTAAATATACTTCGTAGAACTCAAACAATAAAGCAACACTATCAATCGAACGAACGCCTGCTATAGCCTGCACAAATTCCTCAATACTAATGATTTCCGGGGCTAATTCATTTTGAGTAATTTGATTTTTTAAAGCCTCAAGCAAAAAAACCTTTGCTCGCTTATTCGGCAATACAATAACCAATTCCGAAAACCCATCAGGATTGGTTTTTAATAGTTCTTTTGCAAGTTGTTCAAGAAAGGTTGGTGTTGACATTGTATAAAAATAAAAAAACGCCCCGATATACGGGGCGTTTTAGAAAAATATTTTGTAACGAAATTATTTTACTAATTTCACTTCAACTCTTCTATTGTTTGCTTTACCAGCTTTAGTTTTGTTACTATCAATTGGTTTAGTTTCACCGTAACCAACTGAACTTAATCTAGAAGTTGCGATACCGTTTTCAATTAAATAATTTTTAACAGCAGCAGCTCTGTCTTCAGATAATTTTTGGTTCGTTGCGTCTTTACCATCACTGTCTGTGTGTCCTTCAATGGAGAAGTTAGCAGATGGATACTCTTTTAAGATCGCAGCAATTGATTGTAATACAGGGAACGTTTGTTTTTGGAACGATGCTTTCGCAGTGTCAAACAAAATCGTTTTAGCATAATCATTCAATCTTTTAACGATTTCCTCAGACACCTCTGGACAACCATTGTTAGCAACAGTTCCTGCTACTTCTGGACATTTGTCATCTTTATCCAATACACTGTCTTTATCGCTATCAGGCCAAGGACAACCTACGTTTTCTTTTGGACCTTTAACTTCTGGACATTTATCGTTTTTGTCTTGTGTTCCGTCACCATCAGTGTCAGGACATCCGCCAAAATTAGCTAAACCAGCTACTTCTGGACAAGCGTCATCTTTATCAGCAATGCCATCTCCATCAGTATCAGGACAACCTTGGAACTGAACTAAACCAGCTACATCCGGACAAGTATCATCTTTGTCAAGTACGGTATCACCGTCTGTATCAGGACAACCATTATTTGCTTTTGGACCTGCGTTGTCTGGACAAGCATCATCTTTGTCATAAATACCATCACCATCGCGGTCTGAACCACCAAATTTGAAAGTAAGTCCAATAAAGTGTTGCATATGCGAAGGCATATTATCACGCTCAATTTCGAATGAGTGTTTGTAAGTAGATCTTACTGAAATACCAACAGCCTCTGTGAACCAATAATTAAATCCTAAACCAGCATTTACGGTTCCAGCATGTTTGTCTTCACCAAACCAAGTATAACCTCCACCGATGTGAATCGTAGGGTCAATAGATTTAGATTTTAGAAAATTCATTAAACTGTAGTTAATAACTCCATCAATAGCATAATAGCTTAAGTCTCCTGGATTAGATACTGGATAAGTACCCGTTCCTACTCTTGGACCAACATATTTTGTAATTTTGTTTACAGATCCAGTTACACCAAAAGAGAAGTTATCTCCAACATACTTAGATACCGTAAGGTAAGATAATGAAGGAAGAATGTTCCAGTGGTCAGTTACGTCAAAATACTGAGAAAATTGATCTTCTAATTTTGATGCAGCGCTAACTCTAGTGTCAACGGCGTTAACCCCAAACGATATCGCCCAAGGATTGTTGCTGTCCTGCGCTTGCGAGCTGAAACCAGCCAACATTAACATAACAACGAATAATTTGTTAAGATGTTTCATACTTTATTTGATTAGATTATAAGAATTATAACGGCGCAAAAGTAATACCTATTACCATAATATCAAAATGTTAAGCTTAAAATGTCGAAATTATGCCTGATTTTTGTTGAATTCTGAATTTAAGGTAGTTATGAAATAATATTCAACAACTTTCCTACTTCTGTAAAGGCAGAAATCGCCTGGTCTAAATGTTCTTTTGTATGGGCCGCGGATAGCTGTACTCGAATTCGTGCTTTTTCCTTCGGAACCACAGGATAAAAGAATCCTATCACATAGATACCCTTCTTCAATAATTCATCCGCCATGATTTGTGATAACTTCGCATCATACAACATTACAGGAACTATAGCCGAATCGCCATCAATGATGTCAAGTCCTGCAGCTTTCATACCTGCTTTAAAATAATTAGTATTCCATTCTAGTTTATCTCGCAACGTAGTGTCTTTTTCCAATAACTCAAATACCTTAATGGAAGCTCCTACAATGGCAGGTGCCAAAGAATTAGAAAACAAATACGGACGCGAGCGCTGACGCAATAACTCAATTACTTCTTTTTTAGCAGTGGTATAGCCTCCCATCGCTCCTCCCAAAGCTTTTCCTAACGTCCCCGTGATAATATCCACTCTGCCCATAACCCCTTTGGCCTCCAAAGTACCTTTTCCAGTAGCGCCAATAAAGCCAGCCGCATGACATTCATCCACCATTACCAAGGCATCATATTGGTCGGCCAAATCACAAATCTTATCCAAAGGCGCCACCAAGCCATCCATAGAAAAAACCCCATCCGTTACAATTAATTTAAAACGATGACCTGCCGCAACCGCTTTTTGCAATTGGGCTTCCAAATCTTCCATGTTGGAATTTTCGTAGCGATATCGAGCCGCTTTACACAAACGAACGCCATCAATAATTGAAGCATGGTTTAAACTGTCGGAGATAATACAATCTTCCTCTCCCAGTAAAGGCTCAAAAACGCCTCCATTGGCATCAAACGCGGCAGCATACAATATCGTGTCTTCCGTGCCATAAAATTGCGCGATCTTTTGTTCCAAGGTCTTGTGTAGGTCCTGAGTGCCACAGATAAAACGCACAGATGACATCCCAAAACCATGACTGTCCAAAGCATCCTTCGCAGCCTGAACGACCTCTGGATGGGAAGACAAGCCCAAATAGTTATTCGCACAAAAATTCAACACGGTCTTACCATTAACCCTAATTTCAGCTCCCTGAGGTGAAGTTATGATGCGTTCTTTTTTAAAAATACCGTTTTGCGCAATGGCATCCAATTCGTTTTGTAGGTGTTGTTGAATTTTTCCGTACATAATGCTTATTTAAGTTTAGTGTTTGTCTTTATTTGTACTGCTGTAAAAAGGCCTACAAATTTACTATTTCCAATTGTTCTCCAATATAAACCAAAGCCTTTTTGATGACTTTATAACCCATTTTTACAATGGCTAGTTTGTAATTCTCTAATTGGATAGTATATTTTGCCTGATGGGCACCGGTCTTATAGTCCAATAAATAAACTTCATGATCTGAAGTAATTACCATGCGATCGGGTTTAACTAAAGGACCTTCTTTTTGTAGTATAGTCTTCTCATTCAGTATTTTGGCAGTAGTCTGGAAGTAATCAGTAAGGTCTTCGTGGGTCACGATTGATAATAGTGTTTGTTCCACTAAGTCGCGTTGGGAGGCGACAATCAAACCGTTTTCTATTGCTTTGGTAACCGCCAATTCAATATCGTCTTTGGTGCCTACATAGGATAAAATCTCATGCAATACGGTACCATATTCAATCGCTTTTTGCTGTTGGGTATCCCACATCAAACTTTCACGTTGCGAAATTTTAATGTTTTTCGCTTCCAATGTTGCAGCCAATTGCGGAATGGTTGTAGTAGTGTCCGCAACAGCTGTAACTTCTGATAGTTTCTTTTGTTGTCCAAAAGTATAGTCCAATTGACCTTCAACATACATTCCTTTCATCTCCAAAAAGCTGATAAAAAAGGAAGCCATGTTTTTAGGCAGGTTGTTGTCGCTATTGCGATCTTGCATCCCTGATATGATATACAATTGCTCCTCAGCCCTCGTCAAGGCCACATACAAGATGTTAATGTTGTCCAAAAGTTCTTCTTGTATTTTTTGCTGGTAAAGGGCGTTGGCATCAGCGCCATAGCCCTCGATTCGCGAACTTTTATCAACCAAAGCTTTGGACAATCCAATAGCTTCGTCTTCTACATTCAACCACATCTTTTCTCGTGGACCTTTGCTGTAATCTTCTTCGGCAAAAGGAAAGATCACGACCGGAAATTCTAATCCTTTTGATTTATGAATCGTCATGATCCGTACTGCATCATTGCGCTCCGGTGAGGGAATACTCAATTTTTCAGAATGGGAATCCCAATACTGTAAGAAATCTGAAATACCCGACTGGTTTTTTAAATCGCGCTCTAGTACGATATCCAAGAAAAATTGAACATAAGCATTCCGTTTACTGATAGGAATTACTTTGCTAATGATCATTTCCACTGCTTCATACAAGGATTTTTTGCGGATATCCCCAAAAGAGAGTAGCAAGTTAAAAGGGACCAACCATTCTTGAAATGCAACTTCACTGCGATGCTCCATGCCTTGTGCAATAAAATCATGGACAGCCATTTCCTTTTGCTGCAAGGCGAGGTAATATAAAAAATTTGCCTTCGACTGTAAATCTTTTGAATTCTTCAGATAATGTAAAAAATGAATGAGACATTGTACTTCAGAAGAGGCAGCGAGTAATAAGGTCTCCGAAGACAATATCGGTATGTTTTGCTCGGTCAAATAAGTAGCGATTGCAGTGCCATGCGCTTTCTTTCGAGTCAAAATCACGATGTCTTTATACGAAAAACCATTTTCCTTTACTTTAGAAAGGGTCGCCATGGTTGCCTCTAAATAGAGTTCTTTCTTGCCCAAAGCCTCCTCTTCATCAAGGCTTTCTTTGTCAATTTTCGGTACAAATGATAAGTGAACATACCCACCCTTTTTTGAATTAAATTCTTGATGACTATGGTTTTGGTACAAATCTTTGTAATCCTCATTCGTAAAACGCTCGGATAAAAACCCAAATAGCTGATTGTTAAAATCAATTACCTGCGAATAACTACGATAGTTTGTGCCTAAAGTAAACAAACGCTTATCCTTATTAACAAAGGGATTCTCTTCTTTGCTCAACGCAATAAATTGCTCCGCTTTTCCACCCCGCCAACGGTAAATAGACTGTTTTGGGTCGCCAACAATTAGTAACGATCCTTGCTCCCCATTCAAATCTTCACTCGAAAGGGCGTTATCAATTAGCGGAATCAAATTCTGCCACTGCATTTGAGAAGTGTCCTGAAACTCATCGATAAAGAAATGGCGATACTTCTCGCCCAAACGCTCGTAAATGAAGGGAGCCGGCTGATGCTGTATCTGCTCATTAATTATTTTATTAAATTCAGCAATAGACAATACGTTTTGCTCTTTTTGAATCTTGGCCAATTCAGTACTCACAGTATGTAATAAGGATAGCGGAGTAATGTTCTTTAAAAAGGCCTCGTAAAAATGCTTCCGCTCAAATTTCTTATAAATCAAATCTAAAAGGGATACCACTTCAGGCAGCAAACTTTGAATTAATTCCTCGTCTTGCGCCGTTTTGTTAATTTTAATGTCCTCAAGCGAATGGTAGGTTTTATTAGAGGGATTAAAGCGCTTCTCTTTTATGCTGATAAGGTGCTTCGGAAAATATCCCCCACTAAACGACTTAAGATCAACCCCATTTTTTTCAAGCAATACTAAAGCGTCTGCGGCCAATCCTGCCGTAGCATCCTCTAAGTCAGTAGTAAGGGATTTAAGCTTGCTCTTAATTTCAATAAATTCGCTAATGGTTTTATGCTGAAAATGGGTAATCTCTTCCCGATTATTTTCATTTAAAATCAATTTGCCAGTGTTCATAATGTCTTGTGATACATCCCAAGACTTATCATCATCCGTTTTTTCCATGGTGAAGTCCACCAATAAATCGGTAAGTGTCTTATCATTTCCTGCTTCGGCAATGATGGCATCGACGGCCTCGGCCAACAGCGATTCGGTGTCCAAAGAAACCTCAAATGTAATAGGCAAATTTAAGTCGTGGGCAAAGGAACGGATGACCTTGTGTGTAAACTTGTCAATGGTTGAAATATCAAAGGCGGCGTAATTATGAATCAAATTTTTAATAATTTCTTTCGCTTTCTCGGTAATTTTTGGCAATGACATTCCCGTCTCACGTTGCAAGTCTTCCATTAACCTGAACGCCTTTTCGGAGGGCTGTGCTTTGGCAAACTCTGACAAACTCTCAACAACCCTGCTTTTCATCTCATGTACTGCCTTATTCGTAAACGTAATGGCTAATATCGTGCGATAAGCATCAGGCTTTTTAGAAAGTAGGATGATCTTCAAGTATTCTTTGACCAGGGTATAGGTCTTGCCCGAACCAGCCGAAGCGTCATAGAGAGAAAAAGCGGTTTTTTGCATCAGTCTTTTGATATCAAATAAATATAATTCAATTTGGAGTCTTCACCGTAATACTCCACTTCAATTTCAGCAACCTTTTTTGCACCAATTTTTTCAATGGCTTTTTGCGATCGAATGTTGGAGGCCCCAATGTGGAAGTAGACCTTATTTACATAGTTAAATGCATAGGCAAGCATCAAGCGCTTCACCTCCCTATTGTACTCCTTCCCCCAATAAGCCCTGCCAATAAAGGTATACCCAATCAATAAAGAGGAGTCCGGTGCATTATAATCGTAAAACCGACTGCTGCCCACTGCCGCACCTGTCCGGGAATCACGAATGATAAATGCCCCCCTCGAAGCTAGGGCTCCCTCAAAATAGGTTTTAAAAACAGACCGTTGGTAACGCAATGGGTTGGGATGCTGCTCCCAAATTAAAGGGTCCGAAGCAACTACATACAACTCCTCAAAGTCTTCCTCTTGTAAAGGAACTAACGCTACAACTTCATTTTTTAAATGTTGAGGCTGTAAGGCAAATGGGACTGAAGTACGTATTGCTTTTTTCAATGGAATTATATAAAAATAGTATTTCGTTATACAAAGTTAAATGTATAAATTTGGATTCAATTTAATAGTAACTTAAATAAAAAATATCATGGCTTTTGAATTACCTCAATTACCTTATGCTTACGATGCATTAGAACCACATATTGATGCCCGAACAATGGAAATTCACCATTCAAAACATCATAATGCTTATACGACCAATTTAAATGCTGCCATCGCTGGTACCGATTTGGAAGGCAAAACAATCGAAAATATTTTGAATAACCTAGACATGAAAAACATGGCCGTTCGCAATAATGGTGGTGGTTTTTACAATCATAATTTATTCTGGAACATAATGGCTCCAAACGCAGGTGGAACACCTACAGGCGAGTTAGCAGAAGCAATCAATCGCGATTTTGGCTCATTTGAAGAATTCAAAGAGCTTTTTGCAAAAGCAGGGGCAACTCGTTTCGGTTCTGGTTGGGCATGGCTTTCAGTTCACAAAGGCGGAAAATTAGAAGTAACGTCTACGGCAAACCAAGATAATCCGTTAATGCCAGAAATTTCAAATGGTAGTTTCCCAATTCTCGGAATGGATGTTTGGGAACACGCCTATTATTTAAATTATCAAAACCGCAGACCGGATTATATCGAGGCGTTCTTTAAAGTAATCAATTGGTCGGAAGTGGCCCGATTATATGCCGCTGAAAAATAATAAATAAAAGTGCTTATTTCTGAATTATCCGATTGCGAAAGCAATCGGATTTTTTTTACCCTAAGGGATAAAAAATAAACAGGCGGAATTGCTTCCACCTGTTTGCCCCAAATCTACCATAAACTTAACCTACTAAATACTATGGTAACACAAATCTAATAACAACTGAACAAATAATCATCGTTTTTGTTAAAAATATATTGGGATGATAGGCAAATTAGAGTAGAAACTGCCTTTTTTATGTTTTTTGAAGGGTATAAAATTAAAAAAGGTGAAGTAAACTTCACCCTTTTTGCCCCAAATCTACCATAAACTTAACCTACTAATGCTATGGTAAACCAAATATAATGGTGATCGTATTTTGAAAAAAAATAATTCTGTTGAATGGCAAGTATAATCGTTAAAGTCTTTTAGAAGTAGTAAAGTCGCGACTTAAATAAAATAAAAAAGGTGAAAATTTCTTTTCACCCTTTTTGCCCCAAATCTACCATAAACTTAACCTACTAATGCTATGGTAGACCAAATATACTCGTGATAGAAGTCTAGAAACAAATTATTTAGATAAACGGCATCAATAATCGTTTAACTTCAATAAATGTTAAAATCTTAATAGGCTCGCGCATCTTTACCCTCATAAAAATTCATAAAGGCCTTGTTTACCACCCGATTACCGCCTGGCGTTGGATAATCGCCCGTGAAATACCAGTCTCCTAGGTTTTTCGGACATGCCTTATGCAAATTGGATACGTTTTGAAAAATAATTTTTACAGTGGCCTTAATATCTTCCGAAGTCAACAACTCCGCAATCTTGTCGGATAGCTCTTCATCCGTAAAAGGTTTGTAAAACTCCGTGACATAATTTACCACCTCGTGGTCCTTATAGTTTTCTTGTGCTTTACATTTTAAATAAATTTCATCAATCAAACTATGCATATTGCGTTCCTTTAACAAAGCAAGGGCTGCCTGAAACGCAATCAATCCCTCCAATTTCGCCATATCAATCCCATAACAATCGGGATACCTAATTTGCGGTGCTGAAGAAACTACCACAATCTTTTTGGGATTCAAGCGATCCATCATCTTAAGGATGCTTTTCTTTAATGTGGTGCCACGTACAATACTGTCATCTATGATCACTAAATTGTCCTCAGGCTGTATAACCCCATAAGTAACATCATAAACATGGGCAACCAAATCATCTCTACTACTATCTTCCGTGATAAATGTGCGCAACTTAGCGTCTTTTATGGCAATTTTCTCAGTTCTAATCTTAACCGATAGTATTTGTTCCAATTTCTCTTTGGTCAACGTCTTGCGATTTGTCAAGATAAATTGATTTTTTCGCTGATTCAAAAAGTCATTTGCCGCTTCTACCATCCCATAAAAAGAAGTTTCAGCAGTGTTTGGGATATAGGAGAATACCGTATTGTCAGTGTCATCCCCAATCGCCTCCAAAACAGCAGGAAGTATGAGTTTACCCAATTCTTTCCGCTCTTGGTATATCTCCGCATCACTGCCACGTGAAAAATAAATTCGCTCAAACGAACAAGCTTTTTTAACCGTTGGGGTGATGATTTCTTCCTCTGTTGTAACACCATTTTTTTTGACAATTAATGCATGTCCTGGCTGTAATTCACGCACTTTTTCAAAGGGTACATTAAAGACGGTCTGGATTACAGGACGCTCCGAAGCAACCACGACAATCTCATCATCTTCATAAAAATAGGCCGGACGAATCCCCGCTGGATCCCTAAATACAAAGGCATCCCCATGACCCAATAATCCTGCCATGGCATAGCCGCCGTCCCAACCCTTAGAAGCACGCTTCAAAATCTTAGCAATATCCAATTTTTCAGCGATTACTGGAGAAGCATCGCGCTTCGATAATCCATCATTTTTACATTCCTGGTATAAATCCGTTACTTCATTATCCAAAAAATGCCCTATCTTCTCCATCACCGTTACCGTATCGGCCATCTCCTTGGGATGCTGACCCAATTCAACCAAACTGTTAAACAATTCAGTAACATTAGTCATGTTGAAATTTCCTGCTATAATCAAATTTCGATGCATCCAATTGTTTTGACGCAAAAAAGGATGGACACTCTCTATACTGTTCTTCCCAAAGGTTCCATATCGAACATGACCCAAAAACAACTCGCCTATATAAGGCAAATGTTCTTTCTGTAACGCTACGTTATCCAAATATTCGGGATGCAACAGCAATTCTTCATTAATGCGCTCGTTTATTTGAGCAAATATATCTTGTATAGGTTGCGCCTGATTAGATCGCACCCTGCTAATGTAACGTTCTCCCGGGGCGACATCATATTTAATTGAGGCAAAACCAGCGCCATCCTGACCTCTGTTGTGCTGCTTCTCCATCAATAAATACATTTTCTGTATGCCGTAAAAAGCAGACCCGTACTTTTCTTTGTAAAAGTCTAAAGGCTTTTTTAATCGCAAAAGAGCAATTCCACATTCATGTTTAATCGCGTCACTCATAGTAATTGTTGTGTTGTTAATGGGACAATCCAAGTCTTGTTCATGCGGTAGTTAAAATCAAAAATGCCCCGAAATTTCGAGGCATAAATTTATTATAATTCTATTTCAAATTGTGTTAAAGCTTTGAATTGTTTCAAACGCTTGTTCACCTCTTCTTTATTTAACGTCTGCATTCGCTCCGTACCAAACTGCTCTACACAAAAAGAAGCTAAATTAGATCCGTGAATAATCGCCGTTTTCATGGTCTCAAAAGAAGTGTCTCCCTGTTGCGTTATATAACCCGCAAATCCTCCAGCAAAAGTATCGCCCGCACCCGTCGGATCAAATACATCAGCCAATGGTAATGCCGGAGCAAAGAAAATATCGTGGTTGTGGAATATCAAGGCGCCATGCTCTCCTTTTTTAATCACCACATACTTCGGACCCATCGTATGGATTTTAGCCGCAGCCTTTACCAAAGAATATTCTCCCGATAATTGACGTGCCTCCTCATCATTAATCGTAATCACATCGACACGCTTAATGACATCCATTAATTCAGGTAATGCACAGTCCATCCAAAAGTTCATGGTGTCCAAGACAACCAATTTCGGTTTCTGACGCATCTGATTCAAAACACCCGTCTGAACAATAGGATGTAGGTTACCCAACATCACAACATCAGCATCCTTAAAATTTTCAGGGACAATCGGATTAAAATCAGCTAAGACATTCAATTCAGTAGCCAAAGTGTCTCTCGAATTCATATCGTTGTGGTAACGCCCACTCCAAAAGAATGTCTTGCCACCCTGCACCACTTCTAGACCCGAAATATCAATGTTTCTTGATGTTAATAAATCCAAATATTCTTGAGGAAAATCTTCGCCAACTACCGATACGATCGCCGATTGTAAATTAAAATGAGAAGCCGATAACCCTATAAAAGTTCCAGCACCCCCCAAAATCTTATCTGTTTTTCCGAAAGGGGTCTCAATAGCATCAAAAGCTACCGTCCCTACGATTAAAAGTTTGTTCATCCTTCGTGTTTCAAATTAAAGGGGCAAAGATAAGTGTTATGTTTCACAGTTGCAAAGTTTGTCTGTTGCAAAAATGGGAGGAGAAAGCACAAATATTTAATGGGGAACTAACCCGCTCAATTCACTCGAATAGTCACTCCTATTTTTATTGCGCAATATTGCTTACTTATTCCATTGCTATAGTATAAATACAACATAGATATAGCATGGATATAGCATGGATATAGCATGGATATAGCATGGATATAGCATGGATATAGCATGGATATAGCATGGATATAGCATGGATATAGCATGGATATAGCATGG
>Ga0114967_10001278_pt1 | contig 20966 bp, 30 predicted proteins | sample M_130628_MF_Meta_FD_92639 | JGI IMG/M metagenome (GOLD analysis project Ga0114967, IMG submission 92639) | Freshwater microbial communities from Lake Montjoie, Canada to study carbon cycling - M_130628_MF_MetaG | ecosystem: Environmental > Aquatic > Freshwater > Lake | place: Lake Montjoie... | reverse complement strand
TAGTACTATCCAACGTGCAATAATATCGTCTGCTTCTGCGTTTTGGTTTCTGACAACTGAGCAGTTGGTACTCTCAGCCAAGTATTTAGTCAAGCTATCAAACGTTTCCCAGAACAGCTTGTCTTCGGCTTGTTCTTTTTCTGTTTGTGCAGCTCTAGCATCCGAACGATTACGCTTGTAGGGAGCATACACATCCTTGCGCCAACTACGACCTTCCAAGGCAAATACCACATGATCTGCACCAAACTTATTGACCACTTTGTTTACAGCACTAAGAGTTATGTGTAGAGCATAGCCAACTTTCTCCCATTCGTCTGTGGCCCGGAAGGCCACATGACGGGCACGAAAGAACAGGTTAGCTGTATCTATAAGAACGTATTTCATTTTGGCCTAAATTAGTTTATTATCAATAATGTATTGTAGCACATAACGAGCCCAAGCACTATGAGCTTCCTTACCGAAATGCCAAGAACCCTTGGAAACTGTTTCAAAACCGTTGTTTCTAAGCCACCCGTGGTAAGTTCCAGCAGCATCGTATGGTTTGATATAGCTGGTACCCCAGTCCTTTTGGGACTGCATACCTTGAAAACTATGGTTACCGTTAAAGAAGATATGTTTAACACCTAGCAAATTTAGGTCTTGATGAAAATTCCAAATATCCTCGTGAGCATCAACAACGGTTTTCCCGTAATCGATATTGGCAATGTACTCTTTGTACTGTTGCTGGTGACTTTCTGGAACCACATCAATGCCACTGGCATTAACCTGAAAGTATTCACCATCTATCAACCACTCTTGTCTTTCCCATGTGGACCATTGTATAATTACTAGCCCATCTTTATATGCTGTAGGATTCTCCAGCAACCATTGCCGTGTAGTCCTCATAATACGAGTATTGCTGGCAGCAGATTCAGCGTCGCAAACTAATATTGCATCCAGGTGATTTGCTAACTCACACCCATAACTAACACGTAAGTTATCAGGATGTGGCTGTCTGCCCAGACCCCAGTACAGAGGATCGTCTTCTGCAAAGGCGTGTGCATTCACTGCTTCGGCTGCTGCCGAGTGGCTGTCGCCATTTATATATACTATCACGAAACCTCTGTACGTCCGTTGCCTAAGTCACGACTGCGTGTAAATCGTGTGGGGTTCATGGCCTGTTCTTGTTCCCATGTTTCCATGACAATATGTCGACACACATTTTGAAACCATTGATCCACAATGTCGGCATCAGTCTTACCTACATAGCCAGCACGTATTAAGTTAGCAACAAACTTGTCATTCCAGTCTAGCTCAAATGCACCGGCATGAATATTCTCAGGATCTACATCCATGCTGAGTATAGCCACATAAGGTTCGCTGCGTTCGGTAGCTAATTCTTTTTCCGACTTTGCCGGCTGCACTTTTTTAGTGCGTTCTTTCTTGAGCTGCTTAACGGCTTCAGTTGGAACTGGAGTTAGCGGTTCCGGTGATTTAAAAAAACTTTTTAATTTGTCAAACATATCTTTCCTTATTTTACTAGATGTTGTGCAAGCACCATTAAACTTAGCCAAGCCCACATGGTATTAAATGCCACTAACGTTGGTAATAATTTTTTATTGCTGGCCCAAATCAGTGTAAGGCTAGTGGCTAAAGTTAAAAAGTATAACCACCATAGCTGTATACCAAAAATTAATCCAGGTATAATAATTATTGCCTTACAAAACCAACTGACAAACTCCACTATATTATAGTCAGTCCAATAAGATCGTGTAAACCACATTTTATAACAGTCACGAATTTTATCCCATCCAGTCAGATGGTATGTCAGCACTAATAAAACAGCCCAAGCTACAACTGCAAACAAAATTTGATTAATTGTCATTCTCTACCTCTATCCAGGTGTGATCACCCAACCACTTTACTGCTACTATATACTGATACCATACAGGTGCACCAGCTGACCAACCGTCTGGTCCCATGCCGCACAGTACGAGTTCGTTCCTGCGTGTATCTTGTACCAGCCAGTATGTCTGGCCATGTGCTATTTGAAAATCATACCGTGCTGCATGCACCATGTCAGTCAAATCTAATCTTCGTTTAATCTCTTCAGCTTGCTTTTGTAGAACATCAACCAGTTCCATGATCCTGTTGTACTCTTGCTCGGCGTGCATGCGAGCCACGTTCAGCATGATGTCTTTCTGTCGAGTAACAGGCACCAGATCAAATGCAGGGCTGCCGGCTTCAGTAGGATACGGTGTAACATTCTTGTTAAAGAACGGAACAACTACGTTGCCAACATTGACATCAAAACTGTTGCGGCCCTTGGCTGTATTAGCCATCTTTTAAGCGCCTTATCAGATACTCGTTTTTGGTCAACCATATTGCAGGTGTATTAATAATATAAAGTGATCTACCACAGTAGCCCCACGTTAACCAAATTAATTCATTTGATGTATAGCATCTATGAGGCCGCCAGGCAAACTGAAGTTTCCAAGGTCTAACCCAAGCTTCGTCCTGAATATTCATAAGAGTGTCTAGTGGCATTAGGCCAAGCTCGCATACAGATGTTGTTGTAGATTTAATCTTAGTCCATTCTCTACACAATACTGACCTGTGTATTCATGGTTGCGTTGATTGGCTGCCAAATCCAACAGGTCTGGTTCCCAAAAACTGATAACCTCATCTACAGTACTACGTTCTTCCATAGTGATCTGTCCCTTCTCTGCACGTAACAGTTTGATTCGCTGTGGGAAACTGTTGTAGATATTCATTGGACTACAGTAGATCTGCTTGCCTGTGCGATCCCTCCAAGCCAAGGCCCAGTCAGGTACGCTACTGTATGGACTAGCAGGATCTGCACTCATAACAAACTTCAAACAGTCTGCACGATCCAGGATAGTTTTGCTGGGTGCATAATATTTGATGGCAACACCATTCTTCTCCACACACTTGGGACTGCAAACTAGTGTGACACCTTCAGGTACCGAAGTATCAGGAATGCCATTGCTTTCCACTTGTACTTCTATAAAAACGGGCAATTGATTAGCCATGAAATTAGAAATATTTTCCTGGATAAGTGGCTCGCCGCCAGTCATGACAAGAACAATATTGGGATAAAATTTGCCACTGGAACGATGAGACTTGGACCAGGTATAATCGGCTGCATCTTTAACTGCCCAGCTGGGAATTTCTTTGCCCTTGTCTAACCAAAAGTCAGCAATGGTTTTGTCCATCTTGGCTTCGATTTCAGTATAAGTCATCCAGTCGCCGTCGTCGAAGAATGTATCACAGAAACTGCAATCCAAATTACACTTGGCCAAGCGAATGAACAACGCTGGCATACCTGCATATGGGCCTTCGCCTTGTAGTGTAAAGAACATACTGGTAACAAACAGGCTATCAGCAGGAGCATCTTTGAAAAATTTTTTACCGACTATTTCATTAGTTCCGAACAATTGTTTTCTCCGTTGTATAGTTAATTATAGCAGGGTATTTAGACCGAGTCAACATTAACGCCACCATTCTTCCCAAGGAAACACACACCAACAATCTTCTTCGGCCTTGTTGATTTCTTCTGCTGAGTAATTGATACCGCCAAATTCGCTGGCTTGATTGTCTACTAACACAGCAAAACGGGTGGTGTCAGACCAAACCGTATGCCAACGATCCTCTTCTCCTGGCAAGCAGCCGCCTTCCCAATCACGCTTGATCCAGTTTAAGGTAGCACCGCTATCATTGATGTCGTCCACAACGAGAATACGTTTTGGATCAGCAAGATAGCCGTAGGCATCTTCGGCCATCCATAAGTTGCTTTCGCAATCTTTTTCGTTATCACGCAGGCTAACGTGTAGAGCATGCATGGGCACACCTAAATACTGGCTGATCATGTTGGCCGGAACCAGCCCACCTCGTGTCAGACCAATAACATAGTCAGGTTGCCAGTTGTCCCGTTGCATTTGTCTAAGTATTTCTAACACTTGTCCTTCTATATGTTCTGCTGTGTAGTGAATTTTTTTCATTTATTTTCCGTATAACAATAGGGATTGTTCTAGATTGTCTAAGGCAAGATTATATCGAGATAGATTATCACTGTTGCCAGTGTAGTTTAACATGGTAGCTGATTTGACATGTAAAAATGTTTTGTCAATTCCGTGCAGCTTTGAGTATAACATAAGAATTTCGCTTAGTCTATATTTTTGGCTATACACTACATTTAGATCTCGATCTATAATGGTTCCATCTATTACAGCTTCAATCACACGCACAAAGTCTCTGGCACTGACCATATCAAAGAAACGATCTTGTTCTAATGCAAATGGCAACTGATTGTTGGTAGACGCTCTAAATCTCTTTAATAAACGATTTTCAGATTCTACCGGATCAAAACATCCAAATAGTCTTAGAGTTACCGTTTTTGAAAAATCATTACTAAGCCTGGAAATGATATTTTTACTCTGTCCGTAACTGTGCTGAGGCACACGATTCCAAATTTCTATTTCTTTGACTTGATCTATGTTTTGATCTATATCAAATTCAGCTCCGGAACCAATGTTGATTAGTTTTTGATACCATTGATCATTAATAGCTAAGTTATAAAAACCTTTGAGATTATTGGTATAGATAGCATGCTCATATGACCTCGGTTGTTCTCTGCCAGCTACTGCACAGTTTATGACCACATCATACCGGCCCTTCTCCAATGTCTCAGTGACTGCTGCTAAATCACATAGGTCAAGCTGGTTGCGTGTTGTAGCATGAACCTGATGCCCAGTTAAATGATCACTTACATAACTGCCCAAAAATCCAGCAGCACCAGTTACCAGTATTTTCATCGGCCAAAGTCAGGAAACTCGACCACAATAGTACTACGACCGTCTGTGCGGTTATATGCTAGTTCATAAGCAGGACGAATGCGTTCCACTGTATCAGCTTCAATAACATCAACTGTTTGACACATCAGTCTAAATGCAGCTGAAAAATTGCCGCGATGTTGTGCTTGTGGATCTACTGGACGCTCAGATCCTACAGCTACCCTAATAATGACTTTTGGACAACAACGTCCGTCACTTAGACTATTGAGTTTGTCCAAGTGATTAACAATCTGATCTGTGGCACACAGTAAGAAATTCCAACGTGGTACCACCGACACAGGAACAAATCCATTCATAGCCAAACCGATGCTGACACCAATTTGGAAATTTTCTGCCACTGGAAATTCCATCTTCTTTTCTGGTGCAATCGCAGTTAGACTTTCGTAGCAGCCAGTTCCGGCGTACTCTACTGCTTGCCCTAGGAATATAGTTTTAGGCTGCTCACTGAGCCAGGTCATGGTACGTTTTAATTCTTGGTTGTACAGTTGATTTGGTGTCATTAGAATTGTACCTTTACTCCGGCACCGGCATGTGGATAACGAGTATTTTGATATCGATAATAGATCAAATTAGTGTCTTGAAACCAATCGGCATCCGCGGCATAGTACGGAACAGTTCTACCCCATATCTTGTCAGTGGGTGACTCAACAGCAAGACCGTTATCTTCGACCACAAATGTAATTGGCAGCCGATGATTTACGCTGTACTTGTAGGATTCGTGCCAGGCACCTGTTTCGGCACTCATGTCGCCGGTCCAGCACCACACATGCTCGCCAGTGTTGCGTAGTTTTGCTGCCAAGGCCAATCCTGTAGCAATGCTGGGAATACCGCCCACTATGCTGGAACACACAAATTTGTATTCAGGCAAGTTTAACACCATGCTGCGCCCGGCTATGATTTCACTACGTAACAAATCTTTTGGTACACCTTTCAGCAAGGCCTGGTAATGGTTACGCCAAGTGCAGCAGACCCAATCATTCTCGATATCGATAGCGTTGAAGACCTGCATAATTTGATCTTCGTTTCCATGGTACAAATGAATGGGCGCACGTATTTCGCGATTGTTAAAACGTTCGCCTATTTCTGTTTCAAAGTCTATTAGTTCTTGACGTGTGATCATACAAACAGGCTCATAAATCCATCCACTTTCTCGCCAATGTATGCAATCTGTTCAGGAGTAATCACAGGACTTGTGCCGTGGAAATATGTATGTGTCATAGCATGTGTGGCCATTGGGAAGTCGTTCTTGGCTCGCTGTGGATCCATTAAATGACTGTAAGCTGGTTGCAGCATGATGTTACCGGCAAAGTACGGGCGTGTCTGAATCAGATTCTCTTCTAAGTAGTCCACAATGTCGTTGCGTTTAAATGGAGCATCAGCACGAATAGTGATAGGAAAAGCAAACCACGACGGGTCGCTTTTGTCTTGTGCTCGAGGCAAGTGAAAAAATTCTTCATACTTTGCGTAAATGTCAAATAGTAGTTGATAATTGCGGTGACGTAAAGCATGTATTTTGGGCAACTTTTTGAGTTGTTGCACACCCATAGCTGCTTGCATTTCAATGGGTTTGAGATTGAATCCAATTTCGTCGTATACGTATTTGTGATCAAATATTTCATCTGGTAGAGTGGGAATCCAATTATTGAATCGTTTGCCGCAGGTCCCACACTTTAATTTATTAGCTTCTGGACCCACACAATAGCAGCCGCGGCCCCATTCACGGAAACTTCGCAAAATGATATCTGTCTGCGGGTCATTGGTGGCAACAAATCCACCCTCACCCATGGTCATATGATGTGCTGGATAAAAACTGCAGGAACTCATCAGTCCAAAACTTCCCAATGGCTGATTATTATAAGTACTGCCCAGTGCATCACAACAATCTTCCAACAAGATCAATCTGTATTTTTTGACCAGATCCATAACTTGATCCATGTTGGGAGGATTACCTAATACATGTGCAAACGTAATCACACGTATATAAGGATCGCTAGCAATGGCCTGTTCGGCCTGCTCTAGATTGATGTTTAAGGTATTCAACTCGATGTCTACAAACACTGGTTCAAAGCCCACTTGAAGTGTGGGATTCAATGTGGTAGGAAAGCCAGCAATTGGCATCAGTACCTTGGTACCCTTGGGAAAGTTGTGGCCACGACGGCTAGTCAATGCACTCATCATCAGCAGATTGCCACTACTTCCAGAATTGGTTAGGATGCCGTGTGTTTTGCCAAGCTGTCGAGGAAACTCGCGTTCAAATTTTACTGCTTGGTCGCCCATGACCAACCAGCCCTTCAACAGGCTTTCTACACCAGCAACAAATTCATCTGCATCATAATAGGCACCTGCGTAGTTCACAAAGTCTTGTCCAGCACGCCAAGTACGTCCAGCATGTTGTTGATCTATGTAGAATTTGACTGCATCTAATATTTCTTTCATACAACAATTCCAAGCTTTTCACAAAGAGTTTTCATTGTAGCGATCACGCTGCTGCTGCCACGACTGGCATGAAAGTGCAAGATATGTGCTTGATCAATTTTGATACCGTTAAAATAATCATGCCACTCCACAGGTAAGAAATGTTGATCTGGCATAATTTCTGCTGTAGAATTCCGTAGATTCATGGCCTGATAAGCCATTTCTGGATGATGCCAATCTTGGATATCCTGACTCCAAAACATAGCATTGTGTCTAGTTTGATCAAATCCCCACTGTCTGTCTTCGGCAGTTTCTCGCAGTTTCAAATAATCTTCACCCAGTTGCCAAGTTTCAGCACTCATAGTGTTGGGGTAGTAACGCACATCATCATTAAAATAGTGAGCAAAATCCTTATGCCTTTTTGGCTGACTGTAATTAAACATACGAAATTCTTTAAATCTGTCAGAGAATATGCTGGTTGGTCGGATCATCAGGGTGTCTGCACCCACCCACATTATATTGCAGGGTTGTTTGTGCCATAATTCTTTCATACTGTACCAATTTTGCATACAGGCAGTATCAACGTCAGGTACAGCACCATCCCATACAACAAGTTCAAAAGGCTCTTGTATGAATTTTTTATAGGATGCCTGAGCCATTTGCCACATCTCTTGATAGGCCAGATATAGGTCTGTTCTTTTTTCCATCAGACTGCCGGCTTGTATTGGACGTATTGCAGTGACCAAGTAATTTTTTACCATATAAAGTTTTCCTTGTAATATTGTACTACCTTCGACAGCTCTGTGTCAAATTCTGCTACAGCTGTCCAGCCCAGACTCTTTAATTTTGCATCGTCTACACTGTATCTAATATCTTGACCAGCTCGTTGCGAATCAATCACATAATCAAGCCAAGTAGTTTCAAAATCTTCACCATTACTAAAATATTCAGCAAGTATTTTTTGTACCACAACACGATTTGGCAATTCCGTATTACCAGAGATGTTGTATATTTCATTTACAGCTCCAGCATCGATAATGGCAGCAACTGCCCGGGCTGTGTCAGTAGCGTGTAACCAAGTGCGACGTGGTTCTCCGCGATCGTGCAGGTCTATAGGCTTGCCTAGTTCTAAATATTTTACACTCTTAGGTATCAGTTTTTCTACATACTGCCCGATACCATAATTGTTAGTAGGCCTAACAATTACATACGGTATACCATGCGTTCGCGCCCAGGCGTTAATCAACATGTCAGCAGCAGCCTTTGATGCCGAATAAGGATTGCTGGGATTCAGCATGTGTTGTTCTGTGTGCGATCCTGTCTCGATGTCGCCATAGACTTCGTCTGTTGAAAAATGCAGCAGGACAGGACGCTTGTAGGCTGGGATCACACGTATCAGTTCTAGTATGTGATGTACCCCACGTACATTACTTTCAATAAAGACATCACTGGCAATAATGGAATTGTCCACGTGCGTTTCTGCTGCGGTGTTGATAAAGTAGTCACAGTCACGCAAAGGGCCTAAGTCATTAATGTCGCATTGTAAAAATGTAAAATTTGAGTACTGATTAAACTTAGGCAGCCATGATTGATTACTGGCATAGGCCATCTTGTCTACACCAATCACATACCAGCCACGATCCAGCAACAGTTCGGTAATGTGTATGCCTATGAAGCCCAAACATCCGGTCACATAAACAATCTTCTTCACGACTTTCTTGCCTTGACCAGCAGATGCCACCCCAGGTACTCTTTAACAGCATCACGCATGACAGGTTGCATGGCCTCAAACCAAGGTTCTAATTCGAATATACCTTGTTTGTATTTAGGTATATTGTACATGAAGCAATGATCTTGTCTAATGCGTTCAATCTTATACAGCCCTTGAACCAAGTCTGTGATCTCTTCGCGAGTATATGCGTCAGCATAAGGACAGCCAGCCTGTGCTTCAAACTGATCCAGACCCTTTTGGATCATGACATACTTCCAGGAGTTACGTGCATACACCATGAATCTGAGTTCTGCTGAAGAGTTCATGACTGTGCTGATATTTTTCAAGTGATCACGCATGCCTGGAAAGTGATGTAGTACGCCGTAACTGTAGACCAAATCAAACTGACCTAATTCTTTCAAGGCTGTGGCATCTGTTACATCACAATGCACAAACTTGCCCGGTAAGTCCAAGATATGAAATCTCTGTCGGCACACCTGTAAACTTTCTTCTGAAAGATCAATACCCACATAATCAGCACCGTGTCTGGCAAACTGTTCTGCATCTGTACCAATGCCGCACCCAATCTCCAATACACGAGCACCACGCCACAAGTGAAAGCCGGCAAAGTCCAAGATATGTGGCTCTGCACGATACCGCTTGGCAGTAACAGCGTTGAAATATTCTTCTGAGCCAATGGGATGGTCACTGTGGCCTATATTGCAAGGTTGGTTATTCCAGTAATCGACAATTCTTTCTTTAATATCTAATGTCATTTTGTTTTATATTGCGACAATTGTTTGTTAGGATCGCATTCAGGTCCGCACATCTTGGCCCAGGGATCTTGCTTACCGTCAAACACATTGCGAAACCATTCAGTGTCCTGATCAATGGTTTTAAGATATGTGTTAATTGTTACACAATCAATAACTCTTCTTTTTCTCCAAGAGTTGTGATTAAAATCACGTGGGTGATTGTGATTACCTTCCAGCATAGGACGATTTTTAAAAGTTTCATCGTTGTTGTTGCCAGTTAGATCATGTCGATCATGTACCACCTTAATATCGATATTTTTCATTATGTCCAGCATATAGCTCATTTGACTAATCCATGCATCGCTAATTTGATGCGGACTTAAATATCCAAACAGTTCATACCATTTTCTAGGCACAATAGGAAAGATAGCATACGGATGTTCATTATGTGTTGGCATACGTAAACAACAAAATTCACCGGTGTGCTTGACAATTTCCGTGTCCCACTCTGCACTTTCCATAAATGCATCGTCGTTCCAAAACATTAGCCAATCTCCAGTTGCCACTTTGGCACACTGATTAACATATTCATTAAGGCGAATATAACCCATTGGAACGAATTCTAAACAAGTGTATTCAGACCCGGCATCGTCTATCTTGGCAGCAATGTTTTCAACAAAATATGCAGACGATGATTTGTCGTCATTATCAAACGCAAGAACAAACTGTAGGATTTTTGGATCGCTGGCTAGATTAATCAAGCTCATGATGCTACGGTCGAGAGCACCAGTACGCCCCCTACTAGGCAGCAGTATTGATATCTTAGTTAATTGATTGGACATAGTTATGAATTGATAAAAGTTGTTCCAGAAGGTTACCTAACTTGTCTAACTGTACCATGTTAGGACCGTCACTGGGTGCAGAATCTGGATCTTGGTGTGTCTCAATGAATACTGCATTAACACAGCCAGTGGCCACTGCTGCCCGAGCCAAGTAAGGAACCATGTTTCTATCTCCGCCGGACGTTGTGCCCATTGCGCCTGGTTGCTGTACGCTGTGCGTAGCATCATACACTACAGGATATCCTGTTTCAGCCATGATGGGCAAGCTACGCATGTCGACCACAAGATTATTGTATCCATGAGTGTAGCCTCTTTCACACAGCATGATACGCCGATTGCCGGTAGATGCAATTTTGTCTGCAACATTTTTCATATCTTGCGGGGCAACAAATTGACCTTTTTTAACATTAATGGTCAGGCCTGTTGCACCTGCTGCCAATAATAAATCTGTTTGTCTACAAAGAAATGCCGGGATCTGCAGCACATCAATTCCGGCATCTGCACACACCTGTGCTTGATAGCTTTCGTGTATGTCTGTTAAAACTGGCATGCCAAACAGATGTTTAATGCCGTTTAATATCTGCAGGCCCTGGTCGATACCAACACCGCGTTGTGTACTAACACTAGATCTGTTGGCCTTGTCAAAGCTGCTTTTGTAAATAACAGGAATACTCAACTTCTGTGTTATCTCCTGTATTGCACCAGCCATCTGTTCAGCATGACATTGGCTCTCAATTTGACAAGGGCCTGCTATAAGAATCAGCGGTGATCTACCACCAACCTGGATCTTACCGATATTAAATTTATTCAAATAAATCCTCATTCCATTCACGGTGTCCTTCTCTGTAGGCCATGTTGCTTTGTGTTTCACGTACTTCTACACGATAGCACCAAAGCCTATCAGCTTCTGCCTGTCCCCACATGTCGGGAATATAAACACCATTCACATACCGGTACAGCTGATCGGCTAGTCCTTCGCAACCTAATCGAGGTAGAATGGTCAGCTTGGCCATGTTCTTTGACTCCAGTAACCGGTATGTCTCCAATTCAGGATCATCTTCAGCCACAAGCAAGGTATGGTCAAATTGACTTTCCAGCACGTTTTTTAGTTCTTTGAGACCACCGTAGTCAGCTGCCCAGTTACGCACATCTAAGTGATCTGTGCCAAAGTAAAACTTCATACTAAAGCTATAGCCATGAATCAAGTTACAATGACTATCAGCTCGCCATTGTCTGTAGGCACAAGGAAAAGAATCGTGATACTCTTTGGTGCTGGTATATCGGTATTGAATTGGTTGATTTGCCATGTTGATCTCCTATGATATATTATAGCATAGGCAGCAGAGTTTATAAAGCGGGATGATGTCCAGAGACCGCTTTTAGTTAAGTAGACGTATTGAGTTTAGATAATGCTTCTTTCAACTGTGAAACAAAGTGACGTCCTACATACACTGTGGCAACTTCTTCTCCCATACTAATAGTTTTTTCTGCCAGCATGTCTAAGGGAATGTAAACTTCCAGTTTAGCTTCCTGAGCTCCTGTTGCTTCATTTGTTACTACTTCTTGATTCATAATTCTCATTTGGTATTCCTTAAAGTAATATTTATTGTGGTGCAAAGTCCTGTTGTAGTTTGATAATACCACTGTTTTTACAGCAACCAATTTTAAATTTCTTCATAAATAAATTATACAGAGATTCTATAGGAAAGTCAATGTTTTTAGATAACAGATATACTAAAGTTTATTACCAAATTATTAATCGAGCGTTGGTCCGACCGTACAAAAAAGTAAAAAATGATGGATACCAAAAACACCATATCATTCCGAAATGTATCGGCGGCACCAATTCAACTGACAATTTTGTAATACTTAATTACAAAGAACATAGGGTATGTCATTGTTTGTTAATCAAAATGCAACTTACGAAATCAGCAGAAATTAAAATGCGGCACGCCTACGGATTTTTTAATAAGAATAGTAGATACAATGGTCCACGATACAAGCAAGGGAAAGATAATATATTTTCTACGCCAGAAATTATTAAACAAGTTCGCCGGCGTATGATTGATAACAATCCAATGAAGGATCCGGTCTCTCAACAAAAAAGAGTTGTTGCCTGGCGAGCAAACAGAGCTGCACGTGATTATATTCCGTCGCGAGTCCTTAAAGACAAATTCGTTACTCCAACCGGCATATTCAAAACTAAGAAAGAAATACAAAAAGTTGTAGGTATTCCAGAATGGACGCTAAACACTATCTACAACGATTTAGATGCTTACCCTGTTACAAACGGCAGGGCGAGCAAAAAAATCAATCACTTAAATATCGATCCAACAAAAACTTGGAGAGATAACGGTTTTGGATTACTTGCCGTTTCTTGATTGTAAAGCAATATTATCAAAGAACTCTTTTTTTGTGCTTGGGTCTGTAATAAATGATCCCTTAAGAACTGTAGTCTGAGTCAAAGAGCTGTGTGCCATTATGCCCCTATTGGTGCAACAACCATGTTCCGCCTCTAAATACACACCCACGTTCTCACTTTCAGTAGCTTTACTTATTTCTCGTGCAATATCGTTGCAGAGTTCTTCCTGGAGCGTGCCGCGGCGAGCACACCACTGAGCGATGCGAGTATACTTGCTGAGGCCAATAAGTTTATTGGCAGCGATGATGCCGATGTAAGCCACACCAACCACAGGTTGATGATGATGACTACACATAGAACGTAGCTCACTGCGGACAACGAGCATACCTTCATAACGATCCGCTGAATCATTTGGAAAAGCTGTTGCATCTGGTGCTGGATCATATCTACCTGCCATAATTTCATACACATACATTTTAGCTAATCTATGTGCAGTACCGCGACTATTGGGATCAGTAACGGTATCAATAATTAGACTTTGCAACACATCTTCAAATTTAAGTGTGAGTTCGTCTACTAATTGAGTCTTTTCTTCTTGTGAAATGTAAGCAGAAATGTTGTCTCCTGCCCAAAATCTTTTGCCATCGTTGTGTAAACGCTGACGAATTACTTGTGATAAATGTTTTTCTTGCAATGTATATCTCCGATGTTTAGGCAGTGGATTGCCAGTCATATACTATTGTACAGAGTATTTAGGTTGTAGTCAACTAATAATATTAATTTCACGTAAGTTTGGATATACTTGTGTTGTAATGCCTTGTGTTACATTTGGCAATTCTTTAATGCCCAACTCACAGGTTTCTAGAGTAGGACAATAGTGAAATCCTTGATAAATTACTTCTTGTTCTTGCCATGGATTAATACGCAGGTCTCTTCCGTCGCTACGCATACAACTCAAGGCTTGATAATCTGCTGCATTGTCCAACAAGATAGCTCCAGCTTTGCCCAACTGCAAAGGTTTGTCGTGTCCAAAACTCAGGCATTGTAATTGGCCTTTGCGATACATACCACGTTCAAGTCTTCGAGCACTGTCCCAAATGCGAGTATTGTGGAAACGGTACTCACCGATGCTGTGCCAATACTCCAGTCGATAGTGATAAGATATATCCAGTTGATGCATCAACTGTGGAATACTCAGGTAAGTAAACGGAGTGAACTCACAATACCTAACTATATCAAACCGTAAACAAAGTTCAATGGCATGGGTGCATCCGTCTGTGACAACCACGTACGGAGCACCTGTATACTCAGCTAATGCAGATTCAAAATCAAAGAGCTGTTGGAAACTCATCAATCACATCTTAGCTTTGATAAGCGGGTATTTGGCCTTGGCGACGTGTTCGCGATATCGCCAATTTGGTGATCGATGCCATTTGGTATCCCATTCTGGCAGAGTCATAATATCCACAACACGATCCACAGTACCGTTGTTCCAGTCGCTAATCAACCCAATGTTACGATGCGGTGCATTTAACAATGTAGTCAACTTGGCAGTAGCATCGTCCATTGACCAAGGCACATACATGCGTTCGTGATCATTGGCAAATGTTTCTGGGAACGATCGATATGCTGGATAAAGAACATTACATCCAAGTGTATCGGCTTCACTTACTGTGTTGGAAACCCAGTCCTGCAATGCACAGTTGAACAACACGCGACTGTCGTTGACCAGGGCATAGTATTCATTCTTGTTCAAGTTTTCGTGAATTTCCAACTTGCCCGCTGCTGCCATGGCACGAGCCCGCTTGACATATTCTGGATTGTTACTACGCAACGGCCCACCGGAGAATACGGCAAATACTACATCTGTATTGGTTTCTTGGAAACGTTCTGCCAAGTCCATAAAGAATCCTGGTTGCTTTTCTTGATCAAAACGTGCAGCAAAGCCTACTCTGCGTTTGCGTTCTGCAAATGGTCGAATGTTATCTACACCACCGATGCGTTCCAACACTTCGTCTTTGCCAAATGCCAGGCCTGAAATATTGTAGATTGGAGCTGTCCAACCTGCAATCTTCATATGTGCTACCATTTCTTCGTTGGTTGCAAGTACACCTGTAACAAACTCGTTGACCATTTTTTCATACAGTCCCATCCACTTTTGCATACCACACACATGAACAAAGTCATCAGGGTCAATACTCTGAGCAAGACATCTAACATATATGCGAGGGCGGTGCTCTTCGGGAACCTGATCCATGATGTAAGGCAAACTTTCAATGCCAGGTTGAAACATGTCTTCAAAGTAGATAACATCAGCTTCTGTAACCTCACCTTGTTGCATCAACTTGACCAGGTTCATCATCTGACTCATACCAAAGTAACTGCGGCCATGTGCGTCTAGTACCTGTCCAACACTAATCTTCTTACTGTTGTCAAGATTTTCGCCTGGCACATACACAACATCAAGGCCTCGACGGTCGAATACACGACGATTCCATTCTGTCAGTTGTAGAGTATAACGAGCCTCGTAAGACTCTAATCCCATGTAATATAGTTTTCTCATTTGGTTCCTATTGGTTCTTTCCATTGCGGAATATGTTTTTGTACTTTATTGTACAATAAATCTAATAATTTTGCAATATCTGAATCTAAGTATTTAGATTGTGATTTGTTGTAATTTTTTATTATTTCTTTTTTATTATAATCTATTTTTTTCTGTACTGATTTATAATTTTTAATAGCTTGTTCGGTAGTAATCAATTGTATCGGTCTGCGTATTACGTACTGATAAAATACAGCATGATCTAACACAGATGTACAAATATTGACCCAATCAGTTTCAATCCAACTCCATGCTATTGGTTCAACAGGCAAATCAAATTGCAATTTAGATTGATTTTCCAATTGATGAGACCAATGATTGGTTTGTTTGCTGATCCAAATACTTGTTAAACATTCCCACTGGTCAAGCCTCCACATGAATATAGCACTTGCTGCTTGTAAAAATCTTTCATCAATTTTTTTAAAATATTCAAAAGAACATTGGTCAAAACTTTTTAAAACTTCAACAAAATGTGTGTTAGCAGTCCTACCCGTGGTTATAATAGCAATCTCATTGTTAACCGGCACGGTCAAAGATTCATCGCAAATAATTTCATCAGCAAAAGATAAATTTTTTACAACTACATAATTTAACCAATCTTGATAACCAAAAAGACAAGATTCTGACAACAAATTGTCACAATCATTTTTGTAAGTGGAGATATGTCTAATAATCCTGACTCCCTGTTTGCAAGTCATAGTCAAATTTTCTTTGGTAGCATCAGTGAAGCAAATTTCCCAAAGACAACCAGTTGGATTAAATTGAGTTGACTCTGATAAATTTCCCATAAAAGTTAAATGTTTGAATTTTTCTTTATAAAATTCCAAAATTTTACTATTACCATTATGGTAAATGCAAATACTTGTGTTACTTTGCATCGGTATTATCTTGTCCTTGGACTGTCTTGGAACCACATGTCTTTGACATGCTTGCCCTGTAGACTCTTGTTGAACTGTTGATACGCATAGCTTTTCCAATTGTACAGATCAGCTTCGTTGAACTTGTATCCATATCTGCGACAAAAGTCTAGATATTGTTCTAGGTCTTCAAAAATTTGTGTGACCTTGGGATTGGCTTTAATTGATGGCTTGGCCATTCGACTTCCTTAGATATAACTGCTGGTTGATAAAAATACTAAATTTTAATTAATTGAGCCGGACGAGTAGTATTGTATTCAATAACACAACCACACTCGCCGTCCTCACTTACACTAATCTTCATATCTCGTCCTGGATATTTTGCAGCTAATTGTACATACAAATCATCTGATAGCATTTCGACGCTCTTAAAATCAATGTCAATAGTTTGTGTAGCAAATAACGATTCGCAATAGTTAAGAACCTGGTGAAATTCCAGTTCTCGATCATTATGAAATATTTGAATCTGGATATTAAACTTAAACATATGTCTATGTCTGTTACCAAGATAGGAAACATCTGCTAACTTAGGATCTGTTTCTGCTGCAATGTATCTATGAAATCCTGCCTTCTGAAAATTGACATAAATCCATCGAGTAGCTTTTTCTTTAATGCGTTCTATTTGTTCACGTTCTGAATCGATCATTGCTGTGGTCTCCGTAAAAATTCCCAAGATACAATACGAGCAATAGCAGCAGCTTTGTCCTCAGTTTCGTCTGGGATAATATGATGCTTGGTGATGCTGCGATCATGCTTGCTGTCGTATGTGCGTACTTCTACAATCATGCCACCGTCAGCTGCTGCCACTTTAAAATTGATTGGGCGTGTCAGATCAATTTCGTCACTAGTGCAAACAATAGAGTCTCTTTCTCTTGCTGGTACTTTATCGTTACTGTAGAGGTTGTTAGCCTGCTTGTCCAGGTAATCCTGTTCAGCTTTGAGTTCGGGGTGCTCAACACCTGCACGATGCCAGCACCAACGTGCTTTGCGATAAAACCATCGATCTAAAAATTTCATGCTATTACCTTGTCCTTTGTGTATCGAGACCATGCAGTATAGCGGTCTCTATTTTGTAAGTCATGTAGGTTGTGACACCATACACCTGGGTTGGTTGCTGCAAAGTCCCGATCGTCTAGTTTGATTGTGGCATTGTATCCCAACAGTTTCATGTAAGGTAACTTGACACTGATCATAGGGATAAAATTATCATGCTCAATCAGTGTAGATTCTGCCAAGCCTTCGACACAAGCAATATCTATGTCCAAGGTACACATGTATTTCTTTGCATCTTGTAAGACTTCCAGGACCATGACCTCCCACGCATGCCATGCGCTGTAGTCATCTGTGGCTATCATTGGGAAACTTTGATTGGCACCAAAGTAGATGTGTTCGACTTCGTTAACCATGGCCTGACCTAATATAGATTCAGCCGGCTGAATGCCAACTACAAACAGGGTTTTCAATCCCAATGCAGGAGTATGTTCTACTTCAGTGCCTACAAAATACCTGGCATCTTCGTGACCTTCTCTGTTCATACACTTTGTTCCAGTTTGTCTAACTGACCATTGTCGAGTTCATCTACAGAGACGTCCTCTTCGTCGACATCAAATAGTGTGTTGAATTGACTGTGTGAGTTAACTGCTCGCTTGCCAGTAAAGCCGCGAGTTCCTACAACCCGTTCCCATACTTTAGCATGATCTGCAATAATTTGCAAGCTCTTTGAGCGATCTCGGGCAGCAAAAATACGATCAACAACCTTGGCCACGTCATAATCTGGGTTGATAGGATGCACCATCATGTCCGGACATACACCTGAATCAAACATACGATTAGCACGTTGTACAGCTTCGATATGTGTCCAAACATTATGACCCATCAGCAAGGCATAGCTAAAACTATCCCAGCTTGTTCGACCTTCCTTACCAATCTTGTTGAGATCACCGGGCTTGTAATAACACACGTCTGAAATCTTCATACGACTTGTAATGGGGCTATCTTCGAATGTAGGGTGGATACCGTCTTGTCTTACAGCGTCACCAAACAAACGATTGTCTGTGGCATACTTCTTATTGTCAGCAGTGGGGCTCATGTTATAACTCCACTTTTTACGATTTTCAGTAGTGATGTTGTGATACAATTGTCCATTGGCAGTTGCCAAGAACGGACTGGCACAATCAAAACTAATAGTGAAGTTGGGATTGTGATACTGTCTAACACTACGCTGAATCACTGTCAGCAGCACTGCCCACTCTAACTTACTGGTGCCCAAGAAGTGCATCCAGTCATGTATACCTGGCTCCAACAAGTGATCGTGTATCAAGTGCACCAGGCGTTTGAGAACTAACTCAACATCACACATGTTCTGTCCTCCCATACCCCAACCATTAAAGTGATTGGTGTATTTGTTGGGATCGCAGTAGTCTTTCATTGTGTCGTACCAAAGGTCAGCTTCGTCGTGATTACCGCCCTGCAAGACGTTTAGGATTTTGGTTTCACCATAGCGATTGGCCATCCAGTATTCGTTGTTGAACTTGGTGGCATTTACAGCATCGTCGTAGCTGTGGATACCGCACAGGGCTGCTGCCTTGGGATCTCTATAAGTCCAGGTCGGAATATCCATTGTCATGCCGTGTGTGGCAATACCCATTTGCCATTTAAGTACAGCTTCACGTTTCTTTTCTGCTGCCTTGTCCTTGGGATCAGCCCAACGCCCGGGCCATACACCCTTGGCAATCTGGAATCCGCCCGAGTCAGCCAACATGATGGTGTTGGCTTCTCTGTTGCGAACCATATCCTCTTTGGCCACAAACTTGGTCAAGTCTAAGTTTGCGTGTCCTGCACTATACAAACTGTACCGGTAAGGAAATAACGCCTTCTGTGAATTTAACCAGTTGAGTTGTTCCATGTCAGGAATACCTGCGGGCATACGAGCAGCGTCAATATAATTTTCACTACGTTGCCGCCCCACGTAATTGGCATAGAAACTCGAAATGGCTGGCAAAAATACAGCGTAATCTTGTTGATTGGCCGTAAGGTTGTGTTGTTCAATCATATATTTAAAAAACCAGTGATGTTGCAAGTCCATTTAACTTCAATACCGGCATTTACAGCTAGATGCATAGTGCTCGGTTTCCATACAACAACATCTCCTTTTTTCCAGTGAGAAAAAACACTGTTGTTGATTTGTAGTATGTGTCCTATTTTCCAATCTTCCATCATTAATAAAAATCTCCAGATAGGTCTGACGTCTTCTGGATATAGTCTACGTAACATGAAAAATTTATCTTCGTGCCAGGGTAAAATTTGACCTGGGTCTTGTCTGGTCAATGCAGCAACAGCATGATCTAACGGCAACTGATCTATGATTGTTTGTTCCCAATCAAAAGTAAGTTTAGGTTCTCTTGCTGTGGTTTTCCACAGAATTGTGTTATGTTCAGTATAACCGTATTTTCGATATGTGTCAAGTGTTTTTTGTAGAGCATCATCGCTGTAATCATTACTGCCGGAAGCAATACTGTGACTACGAGATATATCTTTTTCTACCGACTTGAGATCCTGATAAACTTGATCCCATGGTAGATCAATTTTACCGCAATGAATAAAATCCGAATCAAATGTTTTGCAAAAGTTCATTAGTTATACAAACCCTATAGTAACCGTTACGTAAAAAATCTTTATGATCATGGTGGTTTCCAATGGCCAATGTTATTGTGTTGGTAGGTGTCAGATTAAATGTCTGGCAAATTTTTTCATTCTTATTACGGTATTTAGAAATTATATAATCGTGTGAAAATTTTTCCATAATCTCTATTCCTACCTGAGCAGCAATTCTATTAATAAGTTTACTGTCAGAATTGCCCTGTACTAAGTCATCATGGTATTCTCTGGTGAGTCGTAATCCCAATCTCAACTGCACATTCATTGGTTTACTTAGGCTAGTAACTACATCAGTTATACACTCGGGAGTTAGATCAAGATGAATGTTATGGCTTATCCCGTAATAAGCTGCATCAACTAACACAGGAATATTGTATTTCAAACAATCTGCTATTAACAGTTCCCATTCAGGATAAATTCCGCCATTGCCTGAGAAAGGAAAACTGACAACAACCGCATCGCCAGGTTCTAAATTGCCATCTTCTAAAAATTTCCAATTAGTTTGGCAGTGATTACTTACTATTTTACTGGCAACAAATTCTGCACGACTAAATCGAATACGACGCTTAGTGCAGTGTCGATGTATAAATGATTGTATGCCTTCGATACTACCCACACAGTATGCTTTGTGTTGATAGTTTTCCAAACCCTTGATTGTATTGTGTTTGCTGGATGTTAACCAATCGATCATACACTCGATGTAGTCGCTGACTTCCCAATTTTCTAAATGAACATCCTTTAATTTGATATTATTTAAAGATTGTTCAATTTCTAATTGAATCGCAGGATCAACCAGCGGTAAATGTGCCAGTAACATTATTTTTGTTGTGCCGGCAAGATATAGTTATATTC
>Ga0114967_10001277_pt1 | contig 20983 bp, 22 predicted proteins | sample M_130628_MF_Meta_FD_92639 | JGI IMG/M metagenome (GOLD analysis project Ga0114967, IMG submission 92639) | Freshwater microbial communities from Lake Montjoie, Canada to study carbon cycling - M_130628_MF_MetaG | ecosystem: Environmental > Aquatic > Freshwater > Lake | place: Lake Montjoie... | reverse complement strand
ACTGGTTGTTTTATTAAAATTAGCAACTCTTTTAAATCTCATTTCAATTCCTTTTTTGAAATTTTTTGACTCTATCAAAAAAACACTTGACAAACAGCCGACCAAGTCTTCTATTTTTATATTTGTTTCTATTTGAACAGATGTTTCATATGTCATTTGTTTTATACTAACATTATCATCATATATATTATTGAACAAATTAATGGTGTAACCGCTTTTTTCTATATATGTTTTTACCTCATCTATCACTGGGTTCACTGCCGTTTTAAAAAGTTCATTTATTTGCTCTGGGTTTAATATTTGTTCAAACTCACATTCAATTTGAATATTACCATTTTCTTCAAAATCACAAAATATCTTATTGTATTTTTTTCTCTCGTACTGGTGTTGAATATATATCGAAACAGATTTTCCTTTTCCCATGACTTTCATTAAACTATTTATATCTGCTTTGGTCAAAAATGGAATTTTACGTCCGTCTTTTGCAATTTTATCGGTATAAATTCTATAAATATTTTCTTGACGTCGTACTGCTGGGTTGAACTTAACTAACGGTTTGGTTCTCTCTGCGTGTACTATTTTAAATATTACGTCAAGTGGAATTTTGATATCATAAGTAGGGTGTATTACAAGTTTAATATGTTTTATACCACTTGAGTGGTATTTTAATTCTTCTTTTCTCTCTTTATATACATCATAAAACAAGTCAACACTAGAAAACATTTCAAAAGTAGAATCATTTACTTGTTTTAATGACTTTTCAATTAACAATTGTCTTTTATTATTCAACAAGTTGAGAGAAAATACGTCATCTTTAAATAGAGTTGGATAATATATTTTTATACCAATCTGTTCACTTAGATTTTTTGTTTGAATATTTTCTAATACGTCCTCTGCTAGACATAAATATATGTTGTTTTTGTGTATTTTTCCAGTATTCATTAGTAAATTACTATTTAAAGACGCCAAAGACTTTCTAGCATATTTTTCTATTAGTTCATCAAAATGCCCAACTACAAAAGGGTTACTTATAAAAGGATACTCATTTTCAACGAGAGAATATTTTTGCCCAAGTGCTTTTGTTATTAAATATTTCTTTTCTGTCAAGTTGAGAGAAACTATGTCGTCATATGAATAACTAGCCTTATTCAGTAAATCAAAATGAATCGGTTCTGGACAAGTTTTGTCATTTACAATATTTGATAAAAACTGCATCAGTCTTGGTTTGGTTAATTCTATTTTTCTAGCTGTCAGTCTATTCACTTGTTTTCGGTCAGTTGGGTTACTTACCAAAGTTGGTGTATTTATTTTTTTTTGTTTCAAGCTTTGATATATATTTATTGGGTTCAACATTTCTTCTTTTACTGCAAATAAATATATTTCTTCCAACGAAAAAGTATTTGAAAACTCATCCATTATTTTTATTTTTATTGCAGCGACTGAATCGTCAGAGTGAATCTCTTGGTGAGAAAAATTAACCTTGACATTATTTTTTATAATGTAATTTAATTCTTCAACATCAAATATATTTGAAAATAATTCATTGTTTGGATTTTCCAAAAATAGTTCATTTAACTTATTGTTTCCGACGCTATAGTTATTACCATAAAATACGTGTATTGAACTAATTATATTTTCATTTGTTAATAAATTTACCTTATATATGGAATTACTTGATGTCATTATATTATACTATATATATACTATAATTACAATTTTTTACATTCTTTTTGAATTATATTTTCAATAATTAATAATTTTTTACGAATCGTTTCATCACTACAACACATTAACTCTGCAACGTGTCTATTACTACGTACTTTTTGTAAGTAAAAATCATATTTATACTTCATAATTTGTTGGTACTCTACATCTAAACTGTTTATAATAGACCATATTTCTGACAACATTTGATTTTCCGAAGTATTTTCTAAATTATTTGCTTTTGAATCATTTTTATCTTGAGTAATGTTGTATAAGTAATCATCATTCCCCACTAACTTGGTATTTGTTAGCTTTTTGTACAAAATTCTATTTTCATTCTTCCATTTTTTACTTAATCTCAAATTTTTTGGTATAGTTGTTAAAGGTTGTAAATCTGATAATCCAATATATAACTGACTATTTACGTACAACGACATATGATTTGAAAATGGATATTTTGGATTATAATTTTTAATAGCTAATAATAATCCTTTTGATGCATATTGATTCATTTCTGTCACTGATATATGACTGCATAATTTACTATATTTTTTTTTAAACTCGTAAGCAATACCATATGCTTTATACCTATATTGTTGATACAATACTTGGTGAATTGTATCCGTCATGTAACTTGTTCGTTGGGGGTGTTTCAATATATGTTTGATTAAAGTCCATTGACTGTCTGACAAGTAGTTTATTGCGTACATAGTGGGAATAAAAAACAATAATAATAATGAGAGCATTTTACCTAGTATAATATAAAACAATGTGTTTATATTTGTTATTATAGTTATTAGGAAAATTTAACATAAAGATTTTTCACGTATACTATGTATATAACTAAAAATGGTTTTTTATAGTTGTGAAAAGTGTGGTAGACAATTCAACCAAAAAGGACACTATAATAAACATATTAATAAAAAATTACATTGCATAAATGAATCCAAGCTTAAAGAATTGATTAGTGTTGTTGTTTGTGAAAAATTAGATGAAATTAATAATAAAAAAGAAAAAATTGATTTATTTACTTCAAAAGATTCAGAACATACAATAAAAACAGAAATACCAACTATGATAACAAAACATAATTTAGGACAATACTTTACAACCCATATTGCACTGAAAGAAAAGGTGTTTGAGTTTATATTAAATAATCCTTCTAATATCTTGGAACCATCTATTGGACAAGGTGACTTGATTACATTTATTATGGACAAAATACCAAGCGTAACATTTGACATGTACGAGATTGATACCAATATTAATTTGTTGGATAAAATACAAAAAAATGACGTTATCTATGGTGACTTTATCAAACAAACAATACCAAAAACATATAAAACAATCGTAGGAAATCCGCCTTATGTTAGAACTAAAAAAGGAAACTTGTACATTGACTTTACCGAAAAGTGTTATAATTTACTTGACGATAATGGTGAGTTGATATTTATAGTACCGTCTGATTTTCTTAAATTAACGAGTGCCTCTAAATTATTGGATACTATGATGACAAATGGAACATTTACTCATATATTTCATCCTAATAATGAAAAAATGTTTGAAAATGCGTCTATTGATGTTATTATATTTAGGTATTGTAAAAATAGTTCAATTGAAAAAAAAGTATTATACAACGACAAACTACTTTACATTACAAACAGTAACGGGTTAATTACCTTTGGACAACAAGAAAATAGTAACAGTGTTATGTTCCAAGACTATTTTGATATTTATGTTGGTCTTGTTAGTGGAAAAGAAGAAGTTTATAAAAGTGAAAAGTTAGGAAATATTGAACTACTAAATGGTAAAGATAAACTTGATAAATATATTTATATTGAAAGCTATCCTTGCGAAAATGACGAAGTCAATAAATATTTATTACAACACAAACAAGAACTTATTGAACGAAAAATACGAAAGTTTAACGAAAATAATTGGTTTGAATGGGGGGCACCAAGAAATATTACTACTATAAATACCAACCTAGGTAAAGACTGTATTTATCTTTATAATTTAACAAGAAAGGACAATGTTGCATTTTTAGGTAAGGTAAGTTATTTTGGAGGTGGATTAATCATACTTATACCGAAAAAAAAGTGCAATTTAAACAATGTTGTGTCCTACATAAATAGTAACACATTTAAAGAGAACTTTATCTTTTCTGGAAGATTCAAAATCGGCCATAGACAAATATGTAATTCCTATATTCCAAGTGAATGCCTATAAATCTAATGTTCTTATATTTGACATAAATGTTTCCTTCCAACTTGGTTTTGGACTTTGTAAGCATTCAATAAACTGCTTAATTTTTTTATTTATATTTTCATACTTGAAATTTTTATTTTTGCTCCAATTTACTTGAAACGGTAAATTATTTATATTTGGTGTTAATAATGTCAAACCTTTTACACTATTAACAATTATGTCACTTGCATCTGTCTTATTCAACACTATAAAATAATAATCTTTTTTGTTGTATTTATTATATTCTTTATTTTTTAATTTATTGAAAAGTATGTCACTCATCTTACCATTTTCATAAGACTTATCCCTATGAATATCCAATACTTCATCCGTATATGCATATACACACATTGCCAAGTTTCCAGTATTATCACTGGTTGCTGTAGTAGTAGTTTTTATATTGACTGGAACCCAACCATACATATAGTCAAACACTAAAATATCGTACCACATTCTAATTTTTGGTTTTTTAATTTTTTCTCCAAACTTTTCAACAAGTAGTTTAATTACTTCATCTTCATCAACACAACTATTTATTCTACCATCTTCATTTTGACTTGAAAACTGAAAAGCTTGTAATTTCAAATATTTCTGAATTTTATACATAACTAATGGTAACTGCTTCAATCTTAAAATAGAACCTCTTAACCATTTTTGTATTTTGATTACTGGTGTTTCGCCAAGAGTCACTATTGTTGAGGTTTCAACCAACTTTACTTGCAACGCCATTTTGAATTTATTTGTAAATTTTATAATACTTTTTACTTATAGAATTCTACAGCAAATTTTTTCAATTTTTTTTATTAGTTATACAATTATACACTTACATTATAAAACGCACAACCCAAATAAACCTAGGTAAAAAACAACAAAAATTGATCATTTTACTATTTTTAATAAAAAAGTGTTAAAAATCAAAGAAATTACCGAAGGCAGAAAATGGAAGAAAATTTTGCCCAAAAGTCGTAGGGGTTTCAAAAAATGGACAAAAATAAATGTCCAATTTTTGATACCCCAGGTATTTTGGGAACAACTGGTTTTCAAAACGTGTTTTACATCATAATGCTCTTATTTTCATTTTTTCGCATTTTAAACGAGAGCATAATTTTGTGAGCATAAATTTTGTTTTTTGAAAAAAGGGTTTAAATTTTTTTCTTTTTATAAAATATGGAAACTTTAGGAAATTTTTTAGTGGCAAAAAATGGCAATAAAGTAGCAGATAAATATATTTGCGAAAAATGTGACTATAGATGTATTAAAAAATATAATTGGGACAAACATTTATTAACTACTAAACATATAAAGGAAACAACGGAAACCGAAATGGAAACAAAAAGTGGCGAAAAGTGGCAAACTGATATAACGTGTGAGTGTGGTAAAATTTACAAGAATAAAAGCGGACTGTGGAAGCATCAAAAAAAATGTAAAATTTCCGAAGAAAAAAGTAAAAACACCGAAGAAAATATTGTTTTAACCACAGAAGAAAAAGAAGAAAGTTACGAAGAAAAACAACAAAAAACCGAAGAAGAACTTAGGGAGTTAAAAACAATGTTTATGAAAATGATAGAAATTAACCAAGATTTACAGAAACAAATTGTAGAACTTGCGAAAGAAAGTAAGTCAGTAATCAACAGTAATAATACAACAAATACCACTAATAATAAGTTTAACTTGAACATTTTCTTGAATGAAAAGTGTAAGGATGCATTCAATATTACAGACTTTATAAACAATATAGATGTTGGGTTTAAAGACTTTGAAAATTTTGGAAGACTTGGTTATGTAGGCAGTATTAATAATATTCTTATCCGAGAATTGAAAGGGTTGGACGTATATAAAAGACCGATTCACTGCAGTGACTTAAAACGTGAAGTGATTCATGTGAAAGATAACAATACTTGGGTAAAAGATGATGATAAAAAACATATGAAACGTGCGATTAAATTGATAGAGCATAAGAATATCAGGTTAGTCCCAGAATGGTTGAAAGCAAATCCCAAAGCAGACGATATTTCTACGAAAAAACACGAAGAATATATGAAGATTTTGGACAATTCAATGGGAGAAATAAAAGACGAAGACAACGAGAGAAACTACGAAAAAATAATAAAAAATGTTGCTAAGGAAATACTTATTGACAAGGAAAAATAAAAAGTGTTAAAAATGAATAAAAATACCGAAGGCAAAAAATGGCAAAAATTTTGCACAAAAGTCATAGGGGTTTCAAAAAATGGACAAAAATAAATGTCCAATTTTCAAAACCTAGGGTATTTTGGCGACAACTAGTTTTCAAAATGTGATTTACAGCATAATGCTCTTAATTTCAGTTTTTTACATTTTAGGCGAGAGCATAATTTTGTGAGCATAAAATTATAATATGATAAAAAAAGTATTTAGCAACTTTTTTGTTTCATTAATATAGAAACTATGAAACAATTTGAAACAATAAAAGTTGCTAAAGTTGCATCTAGTTATAATTGCATTATTTGTGACTATACAACGTGTAGAAAAAGTAGTTATGATAAACATTTAACAACTGCTAAACATTATAATGCCGTAAATGAAACACAAATGAACTCCAAAAGTTGCAATTATTCCACTTGTAGTATGTGCAACACACTTTTCGGTAGTAGAACTACATTATGGCGTCACCAAAAAAAATGTAAAATATCTAAACCAAAAGAAGAAAAAACGGATTCTACCGAAGAAAATATTACTTTAACTACAGAAGAAAAAGAAGAAAGTTACGAAGAAAATAGTCAAAAAAATATGGACATTTTGATAAATTTATTCCAAGAACAGTTGAAAGAAAATAAAGAATTGAAGGAATTGATTATTGAACAACAGAAGAAAATTATGGAAATTTCGGCGGGAACAAATATTACAAACAATACGACGAATAATAATAAATTTAATTTGAACATTTTCTTGAATGAAAAGTGCAAGGATGCATTGAACATAACAGACTTTATAAATAACATTGATGTTGGTTTTAAAGATTTTGAAAATTTTGGAAGACTTGGTTATGTTGGTAGTATTAATAATATTCTTATTAGAGAGTTGAAAGGTTTGGATGTTTACAAACGGCCGTTTCATTGCAGTGACTTGAAACGTGAAGTGATTCACGTGAAAGACAATAATACTTGGGTAAAGGACGAAGATAAAAAACATATGAAACGCGCGATTAAATTGATAGAACACAAGAATATCAAGTTAGTCCCGGGCTGGTTAAAGGCAAATCCCAAAGCCGACGATATTTCTACGAAAAAACAAGAAGAAAATATGAAAATATTGGACAATTCAATGGGAGAAATAAAAGACGAAGACAACGAGAGAAACTACGAAAAAATAATAAAAAATGTTGCTAAGGAAATACTTATTGATAAAGAAAAATAAATGGTTCTATTCATCATCTTCTATTTCAGAAATACCACTTTTATTTCTATTACACCTAATACATTCATACAAACTGTGGTTGTAGCAAAAATTATATTTTTTAAACAATATACTATATACAGATTGGTCGTGTCTATGGTCTCTGAACCACGGATGGTTTGGAATAATTGATGGTGAGTCATCTATTAAATGGTAATTACAACAAGTTTCGTACCACTTGTTTACAAAATCACGTGTTTTATCACACACTAAAAATAAATTTGTTCCTCCTTGTCGTTGATAACTTCTGGAAAAATATTCATCACATGCACCAAAGTGTGCTAACAAGTCCATTTTAGTCCATTGACATTCCGCAAGGTCAGTGGCAGTTCCAATAAGTAGGTCAGACTTGACATATTCAAAAAATTGTTGGAGAACATCTTTTTTTTTGAACTCAAATTCACAACCAGAGTCAAGGTAAAACAGAATATCACCGTCCTTCATTTTATCCATTGTTATTTTGGTGATGTAGGGTTTCCATAACCAGTGTCCATATCCACGTTTATTGTTTTCTATAAATTCTCCGTGTTTATTCCAAAAGTACTCATCTTTTTTTAAGTATTCGTCGGTGTATAGTATTTCTTTATCAAACAGTTTTGTTCGTGCAATTTGTTTAACTAGTCTCTCGCCAGCGTCTATAAAATTTTGGCCTCCACCTCCAAAAGTGATGAATATTTTTGTCATTATTATACTTAAAATATAATTTTTATTACATTTTAACTAAAACTGTATAAATAATATAAAATTTATAAATCATATAATGGATTATCGTTTATAGTCATACCACAGTAACTTTGGGGATTTTTTTTGTAATCAACTGGAGTATAAACACCAGCAGCTTTCGCGTTTTCTAATAAAAATTTAAAATTTTGCCAAAATTCTTGTTTATGACCAATAGATGTAGTCATTATATGTGACAACTCGTGTAACGCTACAAATGTAAGTGTATTAATATCAATTAATGTTGTGCTATTTTTTGTTCTGTTTAAACAAAATGCAATTTTCTCTCCTTTGTTTTCACTGTATGCAGTCAGTTCGCTGGTTGGTAATGTTTCATTAATTTTTTTTGGATTGAATCCTTCTACCAGTTTTTTTACTCTAGAGTCAGATGGATGTTTGTCCTTCATATATTGAACCATATCTTTACATTTTCCAGTAACAGTAGCTAATAAATCAGCGGCGTCATTTATTTTTTCTCGTTCTCTAACACAGTACTTATTACCATCTATTCCGGAAACAATACACTTCAAATTAAAAACATCAGACTCGCTGTAAATTTTCAAACAAATAAATAATATGAAAAATAAAACCACATAGAAAAAAATATTATGTTTGGATTCAGACATACTGATATATATAGTATGAATAATATTAATTTACTCAACATTTTGCGTTTGAAATATTTTATGAAATGACATAAAATATTTAATTAGTATTTAGTATTTATTATTTACTGTTCAATTTATTGAACACCAGCACCGATTTCAAGAGGAGGTCTCATAAAGTCTGGCTCAATAGTACTTAGGTTCCAAGGTCCAACATATAACTGTGGATTTGGTGGTTCAGAACGAATTTGTAAATTGGCGTTTCTTAAAGTTTGACCAATAGTATCAATACCAATGTGGTAACCAGCTTTTAGTAAGTTAATGTTGGCTAACTCACCCTTTCCAGAAGGGTTTAACTGAGCCCATTCACTGTTGGTATCTTTTGGTAGTAAATCAGATGGATTTTGGATACTTTGTTGTCCGCAAGAAGTTGGAACACCTACATTTGGGGTTGGAATTCCACTAACTGATGCAAATACTTCGTTGCTGCCTTCTTGAGATGGAATAGGACCCGAAGGTTGGGAAGGTGGTTGTGCACTACCTTGATATGCTTTCTTTGGTTGTTCGCCAAACTTTTCTGCACCCGAACTGCCTTTGCTAGTTAAATAATTGGCTAATAGATTAACACCATAGGCAACAATTAATAATACGATAATGGCGCCAATACCATAATCCGACCATAGCTTTTTGAAGGAAATGCTCATTATATATAAAATTAGTGATAAAATATTTTTTTAAATACGATTTAATTAAATTTTATTATTAAAAATTTGATTAAATAAAACAACTTGTAAATTATCCTTAATAATTCCTTATTCTTCTAATAATTCATCTTCATCTTCTTCATTTTCTGAATCATCAGAATAATTTTCTAAATTGTTCAAGTCACTATCTTCACTATCACTTTCATCTAAATCTTCCAACATATAAATTTTCTTAATATTCTTTGCTTCTAAAAAAGCCATAACTGCTTCTTTTTTTGCTTGTTTTGCTTTTTTTCTAGCTTCCTTGTAAATTTGATAATAGTATTCATTTGGTTTTTTCAAAGTAATTGACTCTAAAGTATCTATGTTTTCACTAATATCAAATTCTTTCAAATCAGAGTTATTTTCTTCAACGCCAAGTTCTTCTACTTCTAAATCTAATTCATTCTTTTCGCTATTCTCACTATCGGTATTTACTATAATATTTTGTTGTTCTGCGTTGTCTTCTTTTTTTTCTAAATAGTTATTGAATGATTCTTGATTATTCTGTAAGTCTTTTTGTTCTAAATTATTAGCAATTTCTAGTGCAACTTCTTTTGCAATACTAGTTTCTTCATTTTTTTCTAAAGATTTATTTGAAATTGATTCATTATTTTTTGCAGATTCTTCTAAATCAAGTGGAGGTTTCACTTGTTCTGTATCCCGTTTACTTTGTATAAGTATCTTGTCTTGGAGAGGATTTTCATTATAAATAGTTTGAGGCTGGAAAGATTCATTTTTGTTATTTTTTTTGATTAAACAGTTTTCAAACATTTCATACGTGTTCAATACCATTGTTTGTTTCATTTCTAGTTCAATTTGAAAGTTTCTACTTGTAAATTTTATTCCTTGAACTTCTACAATTGATATAATATTTGTATTACTATTCACATCTTCTGTTGTAAGAGGTACTTCACTTTCATTGTATATTTTTACAAGAGGAATGTTTGTATTATAATTCATTTTTACATTCACACGCATTAAATAATATTTTCCAGATTTATAAATACGTAATGCGCTGGTAAATGCAGTTTCAATGTCATCTAATTCTAATTTATTTTGAAACCACGAGTCTCCTTTTTCGTAAATTAACTTTTGACACACTGTTTCTAAATTTTCAATCCAGTTAATAAAGTCTTCATTACTATTATCAAACATTAAATCACAATATATTTTTTTCCCATTTTTGACAAAACCTTGTTTCGTACAACATTTTGGTGTTTCAATATAAAATGGTTTATTGTTGTATAAAATTTTAGTAAAATATGCAGCTCCTTGTATAGAACTTGGTTGTGCTAAAGATATGTTAGAAAAAACAAAGTCTTTATTTGGTTCAAATATATTATTTTCCATTATTTTTAAAAAAGAAAAAATAAATTACAGTAACACGCAAAAAGTAACTATTTATTTTATACATTGTAAGTATGAAAGATAATACAATTATTCAACAATGTTTAGAAATATTGAAAAAAGAAAATATTCGTCACGAGTTGAAAATGATATGCAAACCAATGATTGAATTTATTTTGTTACAAATACGACCATATATTTATATTATCATTTCTCTCATTTTTTTAATTTTTATAATGATTTTAGCAATATTAATATTACTTTTTTTAATTTTGCGTAATTATAAATCATTTACTAAAAATCAATAATTTATTTTCTATTTAATTTATATAATGCCTAAAAAATCTAGACACTCTAGAAAAATCAGAATGCACGTGCCCGGTGTTCCTGGTGCATTGACTGGCGGTAGAAGACGAAGACAAAGAGGTGGTTCTGCACAAGCACCACCAGCACCACCAGCACCAGCATATACTGACGGCGCATCTTATGTTGGTGCTAATTACGGTGATGGAAACACCCAATGGAACAATGTATTTGGACCTCAAAGTACCAGTACTATGGGAAATGAAATAGTAAATTTAAATCATCCACAAATGGTACAAGCAAATGTGCCACAATGTGGTGGAAGAAGACGTCGCGGCACTCGTAGAGGAAGACGTGGTGGTTTTTTCGGAAACGTCATTTCCCAAGCAATCGTCCCTTTTGGATTACTTGCATTACAAAACAAGTATTCAAGACGTTTAAGACACAAACGTGGTGGAACTCGTAAACACCGTAAGTAAATAATTTGTTTTTAAAAAATAATACAACATACTTAACCGTGTTGTATTATTTACTACTGCATATGATTTTGTACTGTTTCATTATTGAGCGACTCTTGCAAAGTTGTATCCGACTCTTCTCCAGACGCAAGTTGTTGTTCCAACTTTTCTTTTACTTCATCTGAAATTATAACATTGTTTGCAATGTTTAAAAAGTGTCTAACTCTTTCCGCATATTTATTTCTTACTAAAAAATTATCAACATCGTTATAATGTTTATGCATATGTTGATCAATACCTCTAAATGAACTATGTGAGTCCATTGGTAATTTAAGTTTACGATTAATATATGACTCTTCTGACTGATGTACATAGTGAGCAATAAATGCTGGAGCATCTTTATAGTCAATCGGCCAAACGTTAAATGGTGTGTTTGCCATATTTTTCATATTCATAGAAAACATTTTATTTGGAAATATCACGTTGAAATAGTGTGGATTAGTAACTGATGTAACATATTCTGGTCTAACAAATGTTTTTACGTGTTGGTCTATTGTTTGAACAGACTTTGTATAATTTTCTATCAATAACCCAGACGGATCTTTTTTATGGTAACTAGAACCAAACATCAACCAGTTTATACCAAGAGAATGTGCAAAGTTGTAGTTGCGCAGTAAATGTCTTACACCCATAAAATGATTCAACACGAGGAATTCATCTGCATCTAAATATAACATCCAGTCTACACCAAGTCGTTTGGCAATTTTTACCGCTCGCGTCATCAAAGGTAGTTTTACCGGGTTATTCATTTCAATTCTTTCAATAATGACTCTTTTGCTAAAATTGTGAAATTCATTTTTTAACGGAATCTTTGATTTATGGTCAAATATATAAATAATGTCAAAACGCAACAACAAATGATGAGTGACCCATTCTTTCATATTTTTTTCGTCTCTTGCATTGGTGAATAGTATTGTTCTTGTTGAATAATTCTGTTTAGTTGCCAATATATTTGGTGGTGTTGTTATCATTGTTTTTTTAACATTCATCGGAAATGTTTTTATACTTGTTTATATTTTATTTTTTGGATTACGAACTCAATTAATATTTTTTAACATATATATATAAATTAAACAATCAACAAAATGACTTTTGAACAAAATATTCAAAAATGGGTTTCTTTGGACAATAAAATCAAAATTTTAACCGAAAATTTGAACGAATTAAGAGAACAAAAAGCCGAATTGGCCAAAACACTTTTTACACACGCAGAAAGAAACAATTTACAAAATGCAAATATTCAAATTAGTGATGGAAAATTAAAATTTGTTACAACAAAAGTTTCCAATCCTTTAAGTTTTAAATATGTTGAAAAATCTTTAGGCGAAATTATTCATAATGAAGAACAAGTCACAAAAATTGTAAATTACTTGAAAAAAAATAGAGAAGTCAAGACAGTACAAGAATTGAAACGTTATCATTCTTCACCTTAACCGCATTTTTACTTTATTCGTAGTACAAAGTAAAAATAAAATTATATGTATAATATGTATATGTTATCAGACAACGAATTTATTTTTAACGAAAAAGACAATCAAGTGACAAACATTGGATTTAGTTTAAACTCAATGTTGAGTAAATTTCAACACCTTGTGGGCGGAGGCTATGATGATGATACATCATCTACTACATCCAGTATGTCAGAACATTTAAAATATGTCGCTGTTCCAACTACCTTGTACTTGACTAGCAGACAAGTGTTGGGAGGAAAACATCGCCAAGAAATAAATAATGACGAAGTTTTGTCCGATGATTTACACGATAAACTTTTAGAATTGATTGAGGATAAACACACTAAAAAAAATTCAAGAAAAAATAGAAAACCCGCTGATGTAACAGTTGTAAGCGAAACAAGTTCAAAGAAAAAAACTAGAAAAAATAGGTCAGACTAATCCGTCATTTCATATGCACCTCTTGCATCTGACCAGTCTGGTAATATTAAACCTTCTATTTCCAAACGGTGTAATATTGCCCTATAAGTTCTATCGTGTAGTTTAGCAATTTGTCTAATGGTTAATTCTTTTATTTCATATTCATTATATAATCTATTTATTTCATTTACACCCCAAGGAAAACGATGTCTTTTAATATATTTTATTTCTGTTGGTATTTGTAGTAATAAAGTTGAACTCATATTAATTTAAATACTTATCATTTATGTATTTAAGTTATTTTTTTGGGTAACTGTTTAATTTATTTGTAGTAGTTTTGCAGAAAACCATACTCCAATTGTGTTCCACATATTGTCTATTGTATTTGCACCAGTATGTAATATCCAGCGCATTGCTTTACAGTGGGGCGATGAAACCAATATAGGTGATGTAATAAATCCCCATAGCGAGGAAGGAACACAATGTTTTACGTATAGTTGAACAGATATATAGTGGATAACAATCCATAATATATAAACTTTTGTAATAAAATATGCCCACTGAAAATAAGGCACTACGAAATCGTATGCTTGTTTCACTTTATCCCATTTTCTGGGCGGCGACTCTTCTGAATGAGTTTGCGTTTCTATAGAGACACATTCTGGATTTTCTCGTTGTTGATGTTGTGACATTCTTGGCATTACAATTTGTATATTTTAAAGTAAATTATACAAATTATTTCAATTTTTATTTTTACATATATTATACAAATGGAGAAAGTAACCAGAAAAACCATTCAAAAAATGAACCAACAACTATTTGAAGTAGAACAAAGAAGAAAGGAACGAAAAATGAAAATATTGGAGGAAAAATATAAATTACAAAATCAGTCGCGCGCTCCAAATGACTTTATTTTTTTAAATGACAATATGTTACGTCGTAAAAAATACACCATTGACCTTTTAGAAAAAAATATAACTTTTTTATCTATCAAAACCCTTTTATACACACAAGATTTAACTCCGGAATTTTGTGTAAAATATATATTAAATGACAAATATGCATCTTGTCATGAAGATACTTTTATTTGTATGGGAGATGTTTTAAATGCACAAAAACATATTACGAAAAAAGAAATATATGAAGCGTTTAACGAAATATATGACACTTAATAAATGCCGTTATTTATATTCTACTCCAGTTGTTATAGTTAAATGGTGACACTAATATTTCATTCAAACGCTTTTTCCAATATTCCACACGTCGCTCCATCGCCAAGTCCTTTTCTGTTTTTGGGTATGGAGTAGTATTTTTCATTAACTCTTCTTCTTCCTTTGTCATTTTTGGTTTGTAACCAAAACAATTTACACCAAATTTAAGCTGTGGATTTGCAATATAACCACCATTTATGCCGGGACGACCACAGTCATTTTCGTGACCGGGTATTTTTTGTAACCCGTCAAACGTTTTCTGTTGTGTTGGGAATAATGCCATTTGTCCGTCTGACCAACCATAGTTACACCACTCACCACCGTTTTTATAACTGTCTTCTACTTCACTATAATTTGCTAAACGTGCTCCATACGCACTACATAATGACTTTGCGTCTTCATACCCATAATAGTTGCCGGGAATGTTAAACACTTGTTCACGTAATTTTATTTCTGGAACAACTGAAGGTCCGGGTGGTTTTGAATCATTTTGAACTACTTTTATATCTAGTTTTGCGTCTGGAGTAAATAAATTACTTAAATTCGCAACAACATCAATACCAAAGAAATACTGAACTGCATTAATTACTACCAATACAACGAGTATCCCAACAATAATCATTGTTAAAATGTTTGAAGCTGAACCTACCCCTCCCATAGTTGCTGCTCCAGTCGTTGAACTTGTTGGGGCCGAACCAACATTACTTTTTCCTAAATTGCTGAAAAATATTAAATATATTGAAAAAATGACAACAATTATTAGAAAAATCATTGGGTTCATTATCAAAGTATTCATATAATTATACATATTTTGTGGTTGAACGGTTGAACTTGTAGATGCCTCCATATTATTATTGAATAGTTTTTTTTCTGTAGAAAAAGCAATATGCTTTTGACGTAATTAAATCTTCTAAACGAGATACTTCGGTTACAAACGTATCGTTAAAATGATACCATTTACCGTTTGCATTTTTTATAAATGCAGTATAATGACCACCGTGTGTTCCTCCACTATGATTACATATTCCGTACAAGTCATAAATATAAGATTCTTTTTTGTAACCAATCACGTATTCACTTAAATCTAAATTTTCTAAAGGAAATGTTACTAAAATTTGATTTTTTTTATGATGGTTGTTAAAACGTTTTATATCAATGACTAAAATACTTGGAAAACTCCAGTAAATGATTTTTTTCTGTACGTCTTGTTTTTTTCCAGTGGCCTCATTAAACCACGCATTTTCACCCTCTAATTTTTCACCATTTACATAGTGGTTAAAACAGTCCATTAATGTAGGAGACTTATTTCCTACTGGTAAAGATAAGTTAATCATAAAGTATGGTTCTGGTAATGAGGATAATATTTCATTTGTTTCTAAATCTATAATTTGTGATACGTGAATTGCATAAAACATATTCCAAATTTCAGAGTATTCTTTCGTATACATTTTTTTTATCATATCAAAGCAGTCCACTGCAAGTTTATCCGTTGTTGTTATAATTTCGCCATTGATAGACATATTTACTTCCCTTGACAAACTAGTATGAAAACAGTCAATGACAAAAAGCAAAAATTCTGGTAAGTCATTTTGAGCATAACCCGTAAAAATGTCCATTTCCTTAATCTGTGCCAATTTTTGAATTGTTTTAATAAATTTTCCCGGACTAACCGTGCAGTTGTTCTGCCACATCAAAGAACGTAAATTATCCCACTCAATAATTAACGCTGATTCGTATTTGTTTTTTAATTTTTTTTTGTAACCACCTTCATCTCTATTTAAAAAATCATTCAGTTCGTATGTATGCGATAACACTTGCATACACGAATTTATAAAACAAGTATTTCCTAGGTTGGCTAATCCAGTTAATCCCTTGTGTGCGTATTTTTCATAGTTCATTATTTATTTTTATTATTAATTAATAATTATTGAAATACGTTTAAATGTATTTATTAAATATTATATAAATATAAAATGTCAAATAGGAATAATCAAAACAGAAGAACATTACATCGTCTTCCAGTATTAAGTGATAATGATAGAATTATATTGAATATATACTTGAATATGTACAATCAAACAGTAAGAGACATTGATTTAGTATATCAACAACTAGACGTCATGTATGAAAATTTAAACAATATTAGAAATATTATTAATGTAGTTACTGGAGTTTCTGATTCTATGAACTCAACAACAACAACTACTGAACAAGAAACAAATCCATTTACTTTTGGAACATTTGCTCGTCCAAGTAATCATTCTTATTATAATACTGGTAATAATAGTAACCTTTCATTATCAAGTCGTTTGTATTTGGTTGATTTTGCACGTTATTTATTGGATAGTTATGATAACGAATCAGAAACAACAAACAATAGAGAAACTGAAGAAAGAGAAAGAACACGAGTAAGAAGTCGTGTTGGTGTGAATACCAGAAGAAGACCAAGTAGTTCAGTGTTTAATACTGAAAGTATTAATTTTAATAATATTGCCAGCGGAGTGTCGCGAAGACTTTTTCCCGGATTGGCTAGTTTTTATGATAACGTACCAGTTTATCCAACGGCCGAACAAATTGCGAGCGGAACTCGGCGAGTGTTGTACTCTAATATAGAAGAACCTTTGAACGTAAGTTGTCCAATTACATTGGAAAGATTTGACAGCGAGTCAGAGGTTTTACAAATTTTAGGTTGTAATCATATTTTCAATCCAAACAGTTTGCAACAGTGGTTTCAAAGTAACGTGCGATGTCCAATATGTAGGTATGATATTCGGGATTATATACCAGTGACTAATAGAAGACGTCGTTTTAATTATGAAGAAACCAAGGAAGAAGAAACGAAGGAAGAGTCTAAGGAAGAAACTCCGACCGCTTATTCTTCGGAAAGTTCTGGTTCAACTCTACACAGTGCTTCTCCCGAACCACGAACGAGAACTTCACTCCCAGAATCGACAGATAACATTGAGTTTATAACTAACTTGACATCTGTAACTGAAAATTTATTGAGCGACTTGTTTTCTTCAAGTTTTCCAAATACACAATTTAACTTTAATGGTACGACATATAGTGTGGATCTATCAAATAATGAAATTGTTTTTCAAGGGTACATACATCCTAACGATGATTAAATAAAATAAAATTATAAATATAATATTATTTTATTAGTAAAATATATACAAACTAAAAATGACAAAAATAATGAAAATAAAATACAATACAAAACGAAAAAAGTATATTAAGAGGAAGAAAAATGATAAAACTATTAAAAGAAGAAAATATTATCTAAAAAAAATACGTGGCGGCGGACAAATGACAGTAAATCAAAGACAAAATTTAATTACTAACTACCAGTTAGAATTGGACAAACTTTTAAATAAAGTTAAAAGTAGTTTGACAACGATAGCAACTGAAAAAGATTTTTATAATATGATTGAGTCTAGACAAGACGAAGTGAATGATATCGTTAATAAATATATTTGTCCACTCTTAATGAATGATATTGCACCAGACGCGCCAAATGAAAAGGTTGTACAAGAAATAAATAAATATCTTGATGAAAGTATAGTAGAATTAAGTAAACTACGTTCAAAAATACCAAATTTGCCTCCAGCGTTCCGTTTAGTTCAACCCAAAGATATTATTCCCCTTTTCACAAATAAGTATTTAAGTAGAATGGATATTGTTTTCAAGTATATTAAAGGGTACATAGTTCCAACAGACGAAAAATTGGATGGTTTGTTGTTTATCTTTCGTACAATATATAATAGTCCAACTACGGATGAGGTGAAGAGTAAAATGTATCATATGATATTTGAAATGTATGAAGACAAGATTAAAAATTATACAGACGAAGTTTATACTACTAATAGTTCGGAAAAACAAAGAGTTCATAAAATGGTAACACTAATGATGAATTTGGCAACATTAGAAAGTAACTTTGACCTAATTAAATTTATAGTGTTTAATAATGTAGATATCCAAGATTACTTGATAAATAAACACAAATCAATCAAGGACTTTATCTTAAGTTATGGTAATATTCGTTATATTAAAATGACTCGGAAAATTCCGATATATAATTATTGGAATTCCTTGGTTGAAAAACGTACTGGAATGAATATTTTTGATTTTAAGAGAAAATTATTAGACTATGTGAAATCAAATGATATTTGTAGAGTTCTTAGAGAAAAACTCCCCGGATTATCGCCTATTGATAATTCTGTAATTCTTGATGAATTTCCATACTGTTATGGTTTTATGTTAGTTTCAATTATTTCATATTTGTTGAAAGAAAAATGTTCTATTTTACTAACTGGTGGAAAGTCAATTCAACTTGCGTTATATGATTACTACTTGAACAGTCTTGACGTTGACCTAGAGGACCCAAAAAAGAGAACAAGTGTAATAAATTTTATTTATGATAAATATGTTGAACAATATAAGACTTTAAAATTATACGGAAAACAAATAGATACCTCTTTTTATTATACAAATACTAAAAACACAAATTATAATGATACTGACCCAACGTTAATTAAAAATGCACCTCTATTAAAAGGAAAAATTAGTTTAGTAGTTGATGAGTATAATAGAGAAAATTATAAAAAATTTATTAATAAAGTGAAAAATATTATTTCAAGATATGTTAGTTATGACATTGATATACGGATTATTTTAAATGATATTGCAAGACTTACACCAGAAGAAATTAACAGAAAGTCTCAAGTAATTGCAAGAAATGCATCACTCTTGGTGGAATGGTTGTCTGAAGAAAATGGATATTTGAAATTCAAATATCATCGTAGTTCCTTCAGTTCAACATATAAAATTGGTTATTTGTCCGATAACAAAATAAGAGAGAAAATGTCAAGCGAAGAAATTAGAAGCGAAGAATCAAAACATATATACTATAATAATGAACAAGAATATCAAACACTAGACACTATTGAGATGATGAGTGAAGAGTCAAGAAATACTTCTCAGAATATTAAAAATAGTAAAGGTGATAAAGCATTTGACGAAAAATATTATACTGAAATTATTGACGTTGCGTTTAGCACAAATAAACAAACGAATATGGCAAGTATTCAAAATGTAAATATACAATTTGGTGAATTCCAAGGTATTGTTGAATATCAAAATTTGAAAGAGATTGTTGATGATAAGTTGAATGATATTAATGTAACATATAGGGATACTACGAAACCAAATGAGATATACTATAGAGAAAAAGCAATAAAGCAAGTGAAAATGTTTGCAGAGTTTAAATATTACATTATAAATGAAATGATTCAATTAATAAAAAATGCATAAATGTATTTGATTTTATTATATTTTATATTAAAATTCGGGTTTAATATAAGACACTAAGAGAGAAATGTTCGGGGATAATTTTCTAAATATATAAAAGATATGGAATAAAGTAGAGTGTGAAGATGAGATTGATGATATTTGTGTTTACAGAATAGGTTGAAAAGTGGGAGGCGAAGAGAGAAGAGCACACAATAATGGTGCTATCGCCTAAAATAGCGTATTGTCTGGCTTCTTTGGCGTAGTCTTTAAACACGTCAAGCATTCCGTTTATACCACGGGGTACTAGCGTGAAGAATTTGTAAAAGAGGAAATCGTGAATGGTTTGAATGACGAGTGCTAAAAGAATGAAAAGAATGATAGAAAACTGTGAAAAGAAGAAATGGTAGAGGAAACGAGTGAGAATAATGACTAAAAATACGATGGTCACATCGGCTAAAACGGCGGACAATTGGAATTTCTTGTACCAGAGAGACAAAGTTTTTGAACGAAGGAAGTTGTGAAGCGTGAAAAAAATGACGAATGTTTCAACGAACAAGATTCCATTTAAAATGGGTAAATAATCGGAGACATTATTAAAATTGGATATATCGTTAAATAGTTTCATTAGTATATATATTTGTTGCGATTTTTTATTTTTAGATTTAGAAAAAGGAGAGAAATTTAAAATATATGGATAATATATATTTTAAATATAGAATGGATAGAAGAAGAGGTAAAGTTGAAACTATTAAACAACCTTCTGAAAACAGAATAAGTGAAGGATACATTGAAAGTTTTATTACTCCTTTATGTAATATATATCCAGTTACTAAGGAACAAGTTATTTCGGATAACTTTGTTATTATACTTTTTAGGTTATTAACTAATGTAGATAATAGTACTAGTATGAATACTAGTAGTACTAACGAACAACTTACTGAATCAGAGTTCACTGTAGACAATAATGTAGATAATAGTACTAGT
>Ga0114967_10001275_pt1 | contig 21006 bp, 41 predicted proteins | sample M_130628_MF_Meta_FD_92639 | JGI IMG/M metagenome (GOLD analysis project Ga0114967, IMG submission 92639) | Freshwater microbial communities from Lake Montjoie, Canada to study carbon cycling - M_130628_MF_MetaG | ecosystem: Environmental > Aquatic > Freshwater > Lake | place: Lake Montjoie... | reverse complement strand
TGCTGCACTTAATTTACCATCAACAGTTTGTTGGATAACTAATTCGCCAAAGAATTTAGGTTATAATATACACGACAATATAATGGCTACACCTTACACTAATAAACCCGAATTGCGACACGCAATGTATGAAGAGTTTGATATTAGTGGCAATCCCGAACAATTCCCATACAACAACGAAGATGAGATTTTCAATGTTGATGCAATTATTGAATCTTTAGAAGGTATAAAAGATATACAAGAGCCGACTTCAAAAAAATAAATAAACTCACAAAAGAATTACTAAAATGGCTGAAAAAATATTTTTTCAAAGTTCAATGCCACGCAGTTTGAGTACAATGTTCCAAAACATAATGGCTCAAAATCCTGACTTTCACGTTACCGCAACAGATGGTTTATTAGAATTAGTGTTTGGTGCAAGGGCAAACTTTACTTCTTCCCTCGAGTTCAAAGCACAAGACCAAGCCTTAATGGAAAAAGCGTTTAAAGGCTTTTGTTTAGGCGGTATAGAGGGCTACGCTAAAGAGATTACTGATAAAAAATATACACTTAATAAAAGTAGGGGTTGGGGAGTTTATAGAGGTTTCTTAAATGAATTTTATCCCGACCCTAAAATAATTTGTTTAGTTCGTAACCTTAAAGATGTAGTTGCTTCATACGAAAAGATTTACCGTAAAAACCAATTACAACACGACCCTATTAGGAACGATAGTAACGGAAAAGGCACAACAGTACACAAAAGGGTTGATGAGTGGATGCACCCAACAAATACAATAGGTAGGGCGGTGGAACGTATTTTTGAAATGATACGCTTAGGCTATGATGACAAAATACTTTTTGTTAAATGCGAAGATTTATGTTTGTACCCCGATTCAGAAATGGCAAGAGTGTATAATTATTTAGGTGTACCTTACTACAAACACGATTTTGATAATATAGAGCAAGTAACACAAGAGGATGATAGTATATATGGATTAGGTGCAGGTTTGCATACAATAAGACCAAAATTAGAAATGAAGCCAAGCGATGCAGATAAAGTATTGGGTAAAGATATTGCAAAATGGCTTTTTGACACTTACGGGTGGTACTATGAAAAATTCAAATATCAAAAATAAATCCATAACAATTAAAAACTAAAAACTATGTTTTTTGAAGTAACAGTAAAAATTAAAACCGATAGTAACGGTAAAGTAAAGACGGCAAACGAAATTTATTTAGTAGATGCAATGACGGTAACAGAAGCCGAAGCCCGTGTTGTAAAAGATTTTGAAAAAAGTGGGTTTTCGCAAGATTACAATGTAGTTGGTGTTAAAAGCAGTAATATTGTAAGTGTTATTAACGCATAATAAAACATAAACAATGACTACATACTTTTATTACGGAACTATTTTATTTTTAGTTGTATTACACGCTTTAGTAGATGCGGAAGAAATCAAAGCACATAAAACTATAAACCATAATCAGGAGTTTATTTTTTTCAGTATTACATCGCTTCTTACAATATATTTATTTTACGAAAAAGAATTAATGCCACTTATACAATGGCTTTTCTTTTGTGGTATAACAATAGTTTTTTTAAGGGTAGGTTTTTATGATTTTTTCTTAAATTTATTTAGGGGCAAAAGTATTTGGTACACGAGTCAAAATGCGGATGGTAATTATAAAGGTACAAAAGAGAGTTTATATGATGACTTATTGCATAAGTTTGGTATAAACGCAAACACGATACGAGTTTCGGGTGTTATAGCCTCTATTATTTGGTTATTTATTATTTAAAAAAAACACTATGATTATACTTTTATTTGGGCAACCAGCTTCGGGTAAAACCACTATTGCTAATTCGTTGGTAAACAACGTACAATCCGAAGCTAATTATTTCTATGATTTTTTAAATATAGATGGCGATATTTGGCGTGATGTAACAAAAAATGTAGATTATAGTAAAGAGGGTAGATTACGTAACCTTAAAGGGGCGTTTGATATGGCTTTGTATTTAGAACGTATGGGCGTTACACCAATATTAAGTGTTGTTGCACCGTACGAAGAAATTAGGCAGTATTTAGTTGATAACTCCCAAGATATAATTTTAGTTTATTTAACGTACAACGAGGATAGAGGTAGGGGTAACAATTTTGCAAAAGATTTTGAAGAGCCAATAAATTACAATTTAAAATTGGATACAACTTGGTACACTTTAGAAGATTGTGTAAAAAAAATAAAAGATTTATTACAACCAAAATTTAATGAAAATGTGGAGTAAAAAAATACACGTCGAAAGTTCTATGCCAAAAAAAGAAGGGCAATGGCACTTATTTATAGGTCGTTGGCAACCATTACACGAAGGACACAAACAAATGTTTCAACAAATTTTAGATGATGGTGGCAATGTTTGTATTGCTATACGTGATGGGGAGGTAAACGAAAAGAATCCTTTTACAATAGTTGAAGTTTATAAAAATATTGCTAAACAATATACAGACAATATCAATTTAATAAAGAATGTAAGAGTAATTATTATACCCGATGTTTGCTCTGTTAATTTTGGGCGTGGGGTTGGTTACGATATTGTTGAGCATATACCACCACCCGAAGTAGCCGAAATATCCGCAACAAAAATTAGAGAAAAAATGAAAAATAGTTTATAATGGTACAAGAAAAAAGACACATAGCAAAAACAATAAGTTACCGAATTTTAAGTAGTGCGGTGGGATTTTTGGTACTCTATATAGCAACGGGTAGTATAAGTGTTGGTGCAACTTTTTCAACCGCAGAATTATTGTTCAAACCCTTTATCTATTATGCTCACGAACGCTTTTGGTGGAGGTATATTAAGTTTGGATTAAAAAAAGAAAAAAATGCGAATAATTAAAATAAGGTACAATACAAATTTCCCTACAAAAAGTCAATACCAATGGTTAGTTTTAGTAGACGGAGTAGAACATTTGGTAAATAGCATAAGAATAGAAACTGCAACTTATACTACTTCAGAATTTATAGAAGGTCACGGGTTAGTATGCCATATTACTACGGAAGGAACTTTTTTTGAAGTTGTTACAGCAGGTGAACTTAATAAAGTGGCTTACATAAAATAATTCACAAGATTTTTTTTGCTCATTAATTTACAAAGTTTCTTATTGCAAAAACTTTGTGTGTTATACTATTGCTTTAATTTTATTGCAATTATAAATATCATAAGTGCAAATGTCAATGTCAGATATAGAAAAGGAGTTTAAAGAGCTATCAACAGAAGTAAAAAGTATGGGTGGTAAGTTTAATGAAATGAGCCACAAACTAACACAGCTATACGAATCTATTGTTGGAAATGAAAAGTTTGGTCACTATGGATTAGTAGAACGAGTAAATCAATTAGAAAGAAAAGTAAATTCATTTAATAATCTTAAAAGCAAGGCTATTGGTTTTTCGGTGGCTTTGGCAACAATATCAACTCTACTTTTTGAAATAATTAAATTAAAATTCTTTAAATAAAACAGATGAAAAAGAAAACAATAGTAACAGTAGCTTTAATTTCTATACCACTAATTGTAGGTGGGTATTTTATTTTTAAAGCATTAAGAAATGACCCTAAAGGTAAAAAAGATGCTCCACCAATAGACCCAAACATAGGTAATAAAGGCGGAGGTAATCAAGGCGGAGGCGGTACTATTACAACTAAAAACGATTTCCCTTTGAAAAAAGGTAGCAAAAACGATTCAGTTGGTGTTTTACAAACTTTGTTAAACACTATGGGTGAAAAACTTGTAGCCGATAAATCTTTCGGCAAATTAACTGAAGCTGCTTTACAACGTCAATTCAATATTACACAAGTTGATAGTAAAGAAGCTTTAGATAACTTAAAAAATAGATTAACACAAACTAATTTAAAAGCAAAGAATTACGATACCGCTTCTAAGCTAACTAATGCCTTTAAAGGCGGTGTTAATTATTTAGTGCCATTAAAAGATTTCGATTTAACACAAGTAAGAAAAAATGTTTTTGGCGAGTGGAAAGAAACAGGTAAAGGGTTATCATTTAGCAGAGGAAATAGGCTTAATTCAGATGATTATGTAATAGTAACTCCAATGAATACGGGGCAACTTAGAATACAAATAACTCGAGGTGATTTAGCAGGTTTTTACCTTACACCCGAAAACGCAGATTTATCACAATTGTTAGATTTAGAATAATAAAAAAAATGTTGTTTATAATATTATTTACAATATTGAGTAAAAAATTCAAAAGCATTAAAAATTAGTTATGGCAAACAAAACATTAAAAGTAGTATTGGTAGCAGCGTTATTGTATGGCGTTGGTTATTATGTTTGGAAAAAAAGTAAAGACAAAAAAGATGCAATTAAAGAAGGAGAGCCAACGGGCGGCGGTGGTACACAAACGGGTGGTGGAGGTACGGGTACACAAACGGGTGGTGGAGGCACAGGTACTCCAACAGGCGGTGGTGGTACGGGAGAACCACAAAATACGGGAGATACACCTTGTTTAAAATGTGGTGCAATAAGATGTGGTAAAGGAAAGATACCAAAAGAAGTAGGCGAATGTGGTTGTGAGTGTGTAAATGAAGGTATAGAAATAATAGAATCTCATCCTGCACCTCCTTTTGGGTGTGTATATGATGAAAATTTTAATCTAATTTGTGAATCATTCGATATTGGTAGTGATGTTGGACAACTACCTTTAGGGTGCTATTATGATGAAAACAGAAATGTAGTTTGCCCTAAAATCGATAATACTTTACCTGAAGGTTGTTATAGGAATGAATATGGCAACGTAGTTTGTGTTAAACCTAGTAAAGGAGAGGGTGTAGTTGATAACCCATTAGAACCTAAGTTTGAGATTATAGTTGAAACGCCAATAAAACCAATAAAACCAACAAAAAATACTTTAAGTGATGGCGATATAGTTCAATCCCCTACAACTTATGCTATTTTCAAAATAGAGGGAGCGTATAAAAGGTATTATAGTTGGGATGCTTGGATGTTAGAAAAAGACCAATACAAACTAAAAACAGTAACCGATGCAGATTTGGGACAATATGTAGATGGGAAACCAATGCCTGAAAAAATAAATGTTATCGACATTGGTTTAGAGCAACCTTTAGGCGGTGGCGGTATGGTTGTTGGTAACGATGGCACAGGTTTTGGTGTTGCTGATTCTTCTCAAGTAGAAGGCGTTGGTGTTATCAATCCAAGAGGTATTGTTTCTGATAACGGAAAAAATGTATTTTCTGAAATGTAATTTGAATATTACACAATACTTATAAGTTATGGATAGAGAAAGTTTCAATAAAATGCTTTTAATTGCGGTGGGGGGATTCGCTATTTTTTGGTTGTTAAAGCCAAAAGGTTTAGGTACTCTTGCAAAAAGTGGCGATGGCTCGAAATCCTTGAGTGGCGATAGTATGAAGGTTACTGAAGAAGATGAAAAAAATGCCGAAGTTGTAATGACGGCTTATATGATGGCTTTAGATAACCAAGAGCAAATGCCAATACTTAACGAGCTTAACTCGGAATTTATGAAAGAGTTTGGATTAAGAGCTTATCAAAACAAAGAGGGGCAAATTATAGTAGTAAACAAAGTTGGTTTGGAAGTATTAAAAAGTTAAAATGGCAACAAATTACAACCAAGAAATTTACGATGCGGCTATTAAAGGCGGAGCTTCTAATTGGTTGGCTAAATTGCTAATTGCACAATCAAGGTTTGAAACGGGCGATTATGGTAACAATCAAAGCGAAACGAACAATAATATATTTGGTTTTAAGTGGAGTCCTAATAGTCAATACTCACAAAAAGGCAACATATCCCCCGAAGGCGACGCATACGCATATTATCCAACGATAGAAGATGCAATATTTGACTACATAAAGCGTTGGATGAATTTAAAATCGAGTGGTGGCGGTACAAGATTAGAAGAGTTTAATCAGATACCCGATGGCGATACTTTAACATTTGCCACTAAGTTGAAAAATTATGGTTACTACCATACCCCAAGCAATGAAACAAGAGAAGAATCAATAGACAACTATAAAAGGGGTTTAGACGCTAAAATTAAGCGTATGGTAGTTGTTGATTGGTACTACAAAAACAAAACAACGGTGGCTATTACAGTAATTGCTGTTGTGGTATTAAGCTTGGGGGCTTACTTCTATATTTTAAAGGAAAGGAAAGTTATTTAATAACAAATGGTATTTAATGCTCAAATAGTAAATCATACCCAAGCAGGAGTATCCGTTAATGTAGCAGATGCAGGTAGTGGTGCAACCGCTCCCGTTACTTATGAGCAAATTAGAAATTCTTTAGGTAATCACAACTACAATGTAGATTCTTTTTTCCTTTATGCAACAAATTACAACCAATTAGTAGGCGTTATAAATTATATAATATACGATTCGGATGGCGTTCAAACTACTACTAATATTACAACTGCGGTTGATATGTATCAAAACACAACATCGTTGAGTGTAGATTTGAAAAAACTACCAATACCTATTCTTTTAAATGGCAACTCAAGTATCTCGACAACCATTTTAGCAAACACTTTTCTACAAATAAATTTATATACAACCCGTATAACAAATAGTTTTGGTTTGAATTTAAACAACTTTAACGAAATGAATAAATTGTTAGGGTTAGATTTTTTCCAAGACTACGGTGATGAAATACAAGATATACAAGTAACAAATGCCTTAATACAAGGAGAAAATTTCGAAGAAAACAAAGAATTATTCAAAAACTTTGTAGGTAACTCTAATAAAAACCAAAGTGTAAATTTTAAAGCATTTATGGTTAGTGCTTTATTTGGGTTATCGGCTTTATATTTACTAAAAAAAACTAAGTAATGGGTTTAGCTAAATTAGATATAACATTAGATATTCAAAATAACACTAACTACCCACAACAGATTAGTGTTCTTGGTAATCCGTATAACCCATTAGATACAGTAAATTCAAAAACTGAATACAGGTGGAATGTTACAGGGGTAATTTTAACTACTGAAAATTACTTATCATTACAATATAGGGGTATTAATCAAAGTGTCTTTACTGTTTATATTTCGGGGTTTGGTACAAATACTTTACAAAGTGTTGTAAACTCTTTAAATAACCTTCAAATCGGCTTTTTTAACCTTTATACAGAGTTAGGTCAAACATATATTGGTACTTATAATAGTAATTATGTATTCGGTCAATTAAATATTTATGATAATTCTACATCATCAGTTATATTTACAAACTTTACTACATTCAATCCATTGTTTAGTATATTGAATTGGACTTTTGATATTTTACCTGCATTGCCTTTTATTCAAGTTGTAAATTCGGGAGATGGTTATACTCAAACACTTAATTTTGTACCACCTACTCCAATTATACAATTTCAATTATCAACGAATACTATTGGTACTGCTAATAGTTATGTCGAAGTAATAAAAAATGGTGTATTAGATTATAGTAATTATGGAACAAGTTTTGCTTATCCAAATACGACATTGACACCACCCAACCAATATGTCGTTAATTGGTATGATAATGTACCATAAAAAAAGGGCATTACTGCCCCTTTTACACTATAACTAAAACTAACCAAAACTAAAAATTATCTACTTTATCGCTACTAACATAGTACCTAAAGGAATAATCGCTATACCTTATTGTAATCAAATTTGTTTTACTTGTATGGTATCGAACCAACGAAAACATACACCTCCTGTTTTTTTCATCTGAGCAATTCCAAGCATTCACAGTATATGGTTCACCACCATAAGTTTTATCGCTTTTTTCCCCATCAAAAGATAAAACAGTTAAAGAAGTTTGTGCTGCATCGTTAATGTATATCGAATTACTATAAATACTAATCGTTAAATCAACTTTTTTATAATTGTCAAAATCCCATTCCTCTTTATATTTATTCCATTGCCCGTGTTCTAAGGCATACGCATACAATTTTGTTTGTGCAAAGGCGGTGGTTGTGGCAACAATAAAGGTTAATGCAATAATTAATTTTTTCATTTTGTTTTTTTATTGGTTTTTTAATTCTATAACTACTTCGGTTTGCTTTAGTAATTCCTCCATACTAAAATCCGTTTCGCTACAATCTTTAATAAGTTCCATTATTTTATCTAAATTCTCGATAGTAAAACCAAACCTATTGGCTAAGAAGTACTCGTATGGCAACTCGGCATCAGTAAGCTCGATTTCGGCTAAATGAAACGCTAATTGTTTTTGTGGCAAGACAATTACGCTAAAGATTACATTATACTTTTCATCTTTTTTTACCCATTTATTTTCGGGTATTTCTTTAGGTCTGTTTTTGTCATTAATGCAAATACACTCTACCATAGGTTTGTTTTTTAATCTTCTAACAAAGGTAATATTTCATCTGTTTGTTCTGAAACTGCGTTTTCGGTTGGCTTTTGTAAACTACCATAAATACTTTTCTTAGTTTGGTATGTAGGCGTATTGTTTTCAATAACACGTACATTGTTATCGTTATCTAAGGTAAACATAGTTGAGCCATCTAACCTACTAATAAGTGAAACGGCATTGTTTGAGTAGTAATCTTTAGGTAAAAGTTTGCTTAATTGGATAAGGGCAGCTTTTTTTTCCATCCAACGGTTGATACCCATTTTGTCGTTAAAGTATAAGTCGTTGGTGTACTTACCCATATCCCTAATGGCTTCAATTTCACTACGAGTAATAACTCCAAAGTGGAATTCGCCGTTCTTGTTTTTTGCCCACGCATAAGCAAAGGTAATTTTATCTGCGGTTCTTTTTACATCAAAATTTGGTTTGTGGTGCAACTTAGGTTCTAAACCATACGTTACCTCAAACTCGTCGCCATCGTAAACGATTTGTGCATCAATCTTTGTTATATCGCCACTTCTTAGCAATATCGTTACTAACCCCTTATAACCAACTAAAGGAGTGACTGTGGCTTTGTACTGCCCGTTGCTTTGCTTAACATTACGGGGTATTAAATAAAACTCACCCGTGTCCCCACTTGGCGTTAAGCCAATTTTAGCACCTGCGAAAATACTTGCGTACATACTTGCAGGGTTCTCGATAAATGCTTGTAGCAACTTATCATCTTTTTTAATTTCCATCAATACCGTTTCCACGAATTGCTCGGGAGTAATGTTGTGGCTTTTTAAAAGTTTTGGCAACAATTCCTTTTCATAGGATTGTAGCTGCTTTTTAAAATTTTGGATTGCCTGTTGTTGAGGCGTTAAGGTACGAACAACTTCTTTTGGTTGCTCGGTTTTAGCTACTTCTTTTGACATAGTGTTTGTATTTTAGTAATTAGTAATGTACTGTATCAATTAACGGAACGTCCGTTTTGGCGTTGCATTTATGAGCAATAGGGCAACTTCCACATCTTTGTATGGTTGGGTATGCTTTAAACCCGTGCTTCATATTAAATTCTAAATTTTCTTTTAGTAACCCAACGTGTACTAAGTGTGCAGCCGTTTTGCTTTCATCTACAACTACTTCAATTATTCTAATATTGTTAGGGTCGCCGCTGCTAAAAACAAAAAAGTAAAATGGGATATCAACAATACCTAAGCATCTTTCGGCAAGTATTTTGTATTGCACCGCCTGTACCATAAGTTTATGTTTCTCGTGCAAAAAGTCAATGTTCCAACCACTATCACTCCATTTATCATCTATTAAGCCACTATACTTTAAATCAATAAATACTTTTTTATCCCCCCACTTAGCATAGATATCAATTACGCCACTAAGTTCATCATCACTTAAATCTAAGCCACTTTCAATAATTTCAATATCGTACTTTTCTAATATCCTTTTATACAACTCAACAGATTGTACAACCCTCTCATAAGGGGCAGATAGCTTCTCGTTTGGCTTACCTTTATAAACAACATCGGGTTCGGGTACAACTTTACTTTTTGGTAACGCACCCGTACATAGGTACTCAAAGTAAATACCTGCTCTCATTGCATCGGTTGGCTCGGTTTCACATTCGGGGTCTTTGTCAATGTAACGGGCTTTAAAAAATAGCCCACATTCGTTTTGGTTGTGGTACTCACCATACGCTTTAATAAGCGATTGGCTAATTTTAGGTAGTTTCATAGTGTGTAGTGTTTAGTGATGCGAATATAAGGTGGTTATTTGAATATTCCAAATATTCCTTAAATTATTTTCTAATTAAATATTCTGATTGTTTTACAACCTCGCATTTTTGCTTAAATTCATCTTCTTTTAAAAACTCGTGTGATGGACACAAGTAAAAAGATTTAGTCATAGGAAATACCGTTGGTAGCAATGTAAAGGAGAATAGGTAGGGTTTGTTTTTGCAATAACCGAGTTCTTTCACTTTTTCGGTTTCTAACTCTTGCGACCAAAACTTACAATTAAGGCATCTGCGTAACATAGCTTTACCCAATAAATTTTTGTAAGTATATACTTCTTCAAATTCTTTTTGTTCCATTTAGTTTTTCATTTAATTTTACCTGCCAATTCAATTATTGGTTTTTACAAAAGGTTCATTTTACATTTTAAGAAAACCCTCCGTATGTGTATATGTAGGGTTTTTTTATGTAGTAAAATTAACTAAGCTGCTTTGCTAAAAGGTCTTTTTTGTGAAAATATTGCGTAACAATATCCCTATTTTTCTTTGTGTCTACATAAAAAATACAATCGGTTTTATAGGCTAAAAAATCTTTACCCAATAATGTTTTCACTTCTTGCATATACACAAAACAAGTGTACCGTATAAGTTTGTAAACATCTTCCATTTTGTTATCCCCCTCAACAATAACTACATTATTTGTAAGCTCACCATTTTTAATTACGGTGTATTGTTTACGCCTACCTAAAGTAGATAACGCTGCTAATCGTGTGCTTTTGTATTTATCATCCAACCCCTTTAGGTATGTGTATTCACTAATAATACCTAAGTTAAATGCAATACGCCAATAAGCGTGGTTAAGGTCTGTTGCGGTTATTTTATCGGTTGCAAAATCTATGTACGTTTCCTGATTGTACTCAATAGAAGAATTCTTTTTGGGCAACTTAAACTTTTTGGTTTGTAAAAAAACTTTAGCATCTTTTCTAACCATACCAAACAAAAACAAACCTGCCCTAAACTTTTTCTCCTCCCTCTTTTTTTGGCTACTAAAAATAAATGAGTTACCACCCCATACAATTTCAGTCGAAAAAGTACCCTCTTTAATGTAAGCACTTGCGCCCTCCTCTTTTATAGATTTGAGTATTGACTTTTTGTAACTTTTGGGCAAAAAGCTAATATTGGTAGATAAAGGCGATTTCCTCGTTTTAGTGTTCATTATAATTCGCTTATAAGCCTATCGTATTTTTCCTTAGTTATTTTACCTTGAGCGTAATACTTTTCTATTTTAGCCACCAATGTAGCCAATGCGTTCCTATTTGTTTCTTTTGCTCTATCGGAAGGGTTACGCTTTAATTTTTTACGTGTGTCTTTAAGTTTTGCAATACTTTTTTGTATTTGTACTCTTGCGTTCTTACGGCTGCTTTTTTCTTTTTTAAGCAACTTAAACTTTTCATCTAATAGTGTTTGTACTTTACGTTTGGTTGTAGATACTTGGCGTGTTTTTGGTAAGTTATACTTAGTGGTATTTGTTAGTGATTGCGGTTGTCCGTTTAGCATTAATACCATATCTAAATAGTAGCTATCGCTTTGCCCATTGTTGGTTTTATTGGGTCTTAATTTTTGGTATCCAACATAAAAAGCATAGCCCGATTTACCTTGTACACCTTGCCTAATCTTTTCCGTTATTTGCTGCACCCCTTTACGCCCATAGTTGTAATCCCGTGTGTTAAATATGTTCGTTTCTCCATACTGTCCTGCACTTACTTTAGCATAAATACAATCGGGCATTATCTTTTCAAAAAACTCATCTATTTCGAAAAACTCAACGGGTTTTTTATAGTTAGATGGGTCTATAAAGTTAAGGTTACAAGCTTCAGCAGGTTTGCTTGGTAGCTTATTATACTCCTCTAAAATTGCAACCTTTAGCCCCTTTACTCTTAATTTATAATCGGGTACTTTGGCAAACTTTGGCAATATAAATTGCTTGATTATTTGTCGCCGTTGCTTTAAAGAAATCTTACCCTCCTCAGGCAAAGAATTATTGATAGCCGTAAACTGCTTTAGTATTCGGTTATACCTCGTTTCTTTTTTAGGTGGAGTATTTTGTTTCTGCTTCGCCAAACTAATTATTTTTTAAGGCACTAACTTTTGATTGCTCTACCCAACACATTATTTCGTTTTTATCGAAAAAGTATTTGCCACCTAATTTTATAAATGGTATTTGCTTTTTTTGAATCATTGTGTAAATGTGTGTGTTCTTTAGGGGTAACATTTCCCCCAAATCTTTGACCGTAAGATAAGTTTCTGAATTATTCATATAAATTTATTAAGGGAGTTTACAAAAATAAAAATTGAAGATTATAAAAGTAATAATACTTCAACAATATAACTACAACTTTTTAAAAATAAGTACGTTCTCGTGTACTTTGGTTAATTTACCGCCTGACTCAAAAATTTTGCCACAACGTAACATTGCAGTTCCAAGCGGTTGTAATAGTATCGCTTCATTGTATAAAGGTGCTCCACCCTTTATAAACGCAGCTTTAGTATGGCTAATAAAATCACGGTAATAGCCTTTTTTATCACGGATATCGCCTACAACAAAACAGGCATACATACCACTTTTTAGTTTTTGTATAGATTTTGCGATAATTTCTGTGTATAGCTCTACAAACTCGGCATACTCTTTATTACTTATATCGCCCTCTAAATCGCTATAAACCTCTAAATCAGCGTATGGTGGGCAACTAAAAACAAAGTCAAACGTATTGTTTTCCAAAGTATCTAAAACAACATTGCTATCCCCAACTAAGTAAGTAGGTTGTCTATCTTCCGCCAATAATTTTTTGCTTTGTTCCCTATTGCTCACAATTTGCTCTTCCCGTATATCAATACCCGTATAGTTGTAACCAATATAGTTGGCAATTATACCACGCACAGAGCCTCCTGAAAAAGGGTCAAGTATTTTAGCACCATCGGGGCAGTACCAACGATACATTAATTCGCATAACGCAGGGTCAAAGATGCTTACGCCCTCCATAGGCTTACGCCCATACTTATTTAAACCTGTAACGGGGTCTACATCATCATCAAACTTAGCATTACACTCTACATCCCTACCTAAGTGGCTTTCAATACCTAAGTTTTTCCAAGCCCTTTTTCTTTTTTGCCAATCACCACCTTTAGTATCTAAAATACTAAAGGGGGGTTCTACAAATTTGTCACGTAATAATACGTTTTCAATAATTTCTTCGCCGAATAAATCTACTGCCATTTTTTTGTTTTTTAATTGTTTATGAATTTATTTGATTATTAAAAACATTTTGCCCCGTTTTTTTTGCAACGCTTTCCCGTAAACCAACTATCCAAAACAAATCATCTTCTTCTAAAAACTTAGTACACTTTGCTTCGTATATTGGGTCTAATAAAATACCATTGTAATCGTTTTCCACAATTTCAGTATGGTAATCAACCCCTGCGTTTACCAACTTTACCATATTTTGCCAACCCATAGGGGCAAAGGCATTAAGCGTTCTTTCGGGAGAAGCACCAACAACAACGCCTAAAACAGGTATAGTAATACCTTTATCAATTAAGCCATTAAGTAAACCTGATAAACTCATACCACTACCAACGGGTATAACTATTCGCTTTACACCAACGGGGAAGTTTGCTACTTGTTTACGTGTTTCTTCTATTGCGGTATCACACATCATTCCAAAAGGGACTTCTAAAAAACCTAATTCTTTTGCGTGTTGTTTCGCCCGTGCTTTTATTACACTATTATAACCTGCTTTATGTTGTATAATAATAGCACCTTTTTCTTTTGCATACATTAATTCTTCGCCCAACTCTCCTTGTGGGCAGTGAGCATAAAATGGTATCCCCATTTGCTTAGAAATACTCGCAACAATATTTATTTGCGGACTTTTACGGCTACCTGCGGTTGTAACACCTTTAGCACCCTGCATTAAGTTATAGCAACTTCTCACTTTGCCACCATTAACACCTGCTATTGCAAATAAATCATCTCGCTTTACCCAAATGTTACCGTGCCTGTAAATTGGGGTAAATATTTCTATTTCGTTCATAATCTAAGGTTTTTTAAATATTAAAACATTTTGATGAACTTTTACTAACTTTTGGTACTTCATATTTCCGTTTGCCCTCATACTTGCACTTGCAATAGGGTTAAGTAGTATGGCTTCATTATAATAAGGCACACCACATTTTTGAAAAGCACGAATTGTATCGGGTACAAAACCAATGTAGTTACCGTGCTTATCCCTAACCTCGCCAACTACAAAACAAGCATAGCAACCACTTCTTAGCAACTTACAACTTTTGGCAATAATACTTTCATAAGCAACCATAAAATCTTTGTAATCCATATTACTTATATCACCCTCTAAATCGCTATAAACCTCTAAGTCGGCATACGGTGGGCAACTAAAAACAAAGTCATAAGTTTGGTTTGAAGTCGCCAAAACATCTAACTCTATGTTGCTATCCCCAACAATCCAATTTGGTATATTATTAGGTACTATTTCTAAACCTTGCTCAAGGTTACTATCAATTTGTTCTTTCCTTATATCAATACCCGTGTACTTATAGCCTAAGTAGTTTGCTACAATACCACGTACCGAGCCACCTGCAAAAGGGTCGAGTATTTCACCTTTTTCTTTACAAAACCAATGGTATAATACCTCGCATAACGCAGGGTCAAAAATAGAAGTGTAGTTGGTTTGTAGCCCCTTAGCTTTAATTACATCGTTGTATTCTTTTTTAGAGCTTGTAAGGTGTATAACCGCAGCATCTCTACCAACCTCGCTTTTAATACCTTTGCTTTGCCACAACCGTTTACGGCTTTGCCAACTACCTGTTTTTGTATCTAATATGCTAAATGGTGGTTCTATGAACTTATCTCTAAGTAGTTCATCGTGTATAATTTCGTTACCGAATAAGTCAAATGATGGCATAGTTAAGTTTTTATAGTTCGTAATTTTTTAATAAATCCAACGGGAAGAAAACCTGCAACTCAAAGTCGTTGCCATCGGATGCTTTTTTGAAATTTAAGCACTTGCCCTCCTCTAAAATTTTCTTTTTAGGGATATCGTAGTACGAGTTTTCTAATTGTAGCATAACCTTTTCAATGAAAGCTACATCTTTAAGTAAATGGTAATTAAACCCAATAGAATTACTCGCATCGTGTATGTGTTTGCTTTTACGGTACGTATATAACGCCCCACCAAGCAACGAGCCTAACTTACGCTCCCTGCCATTTTCCGTTTTTATTTTTAAACCAACGTCGCCGTTTTTATGCAATATTAGTTGGTTGTTTCCTTTATCGGGTATGATGTAACCAATGTACTGAGGGTCACTCATAATTTCATCAAAAACTTTTTGTGTAAGCATAACAAAATTTTTTTAAAGGGTAAGGCATTGCACCCTACCCTTATGATTATTACGGGGTTATAACATAGCAACTGCTTCGGCAAATCCTTTTTGGGTTTTATTAGAAGCTGTTCCAAACATTTGGCTTTTGAACTTTTCCTCTTGGTTTTTGTAGTTTTTGCAATAGTTAAAGTAACCACTAATTGCATTGTAGCCACCCCAAACTGTACCCCGTGTTGCATCGGTTTGTTGGGTTGGGTGTGATAATGCAAAGTTGTAAACGCCATCAACTAAATTGTTAAAACGTGTACTATACTCATCTTTATCCAAAACTTCAATTTCGGGTGTAGCCATAACACGAGCAATATATTTTTTAAGGTCAGCATCAACCAATGTAGTTTTTGCCATTTGGTTAAATATACCATCAACCTCATTCATATATACACTCGCTAAACCCATTACTTTGTACGCCTCTGCTAATTTATCCTTAGCATTTTGGTTGTGTCTAATACTTACCTTATTAGTTAAACCACCTTTAAGTGCAGCGGTTAAAGTGTTGCTACATACAACCCTTACCGATGTAAAACCTGCAATAATAGAACTACTGCCATCGTGTGAGTTAGTAAGCAAAATGTACTTATTGCAATCCTCCCCTGCTACTTTAAAATCTTGGGGCAACTTAGCCATAACAAATATTCTTTCGCCATCCCCTAACGCACCTGCGGTTTCAAATATTGCCTCACCTTTATCAATAATGCTATCGAAAAAAGTAAACGCATCTTTGTTTTGTACTATTTCGTACCTATTACTAACAATACCTAAGTTAGCAAAACTATCCTTACGGTATGTTGCATAAAGGTTTTCAAAGGGTTGATGTAAGGTAATACCCTCATCGCCAACAATAGAGGAAGTTAGTGGGGCTTTAGCTACCTCGTAATCAAGGTTTGCCAACTTAATTGCTTCTTCGGAAGTCATTGCTTTATCAACGATTTGTCCTAAACCGTGCCAAGCCTTTTCGGTGTTACTTGCAAAACTCCAAGTACCCATTCTTTTGTCAAAATTAATTTTGTGTGACATAGTGTGTTTGTTTATAGTGTTAATTAATAATGCAAATATATAGTACAATTCCAAATATTCCAAATATTCTTTAAAGTTTTATAAATTATTTTTTTTGTAGGTAGTGTATTCTAATAACTCGGGGATAGTCGTAACGTCCCAAATCGCCTTATCGTTTTCTAAGGCATCATAGTAAGCGATAGCATCACTTAATGTAGTGAAGCTTTTTTCTACATCTCCTTTTACTACAAACTTTCCATTTTCTTTGGCACGGCTTATTCCCTGCCCCGAAACTATTTTTTGCATTATTTTTTATTTTTAATTTTATTTACTTCGGTTACGGTGTGCTTACCACAATAATCACACACACTTCTTTTATTTTTATCTGTGGCTAAAAAGTTTATCGTGTACCGTTGGTGGCAACCACTACAAACTATTGACTTATCTTTTACCTTTTTTTTCATAGTGTGTGTTTTAAACTTTTGTATTTATAGTTACGGTGTTCTCTAATTGATTTAGTGTGTTGGTCTTTTACATAATACACTTTGCTCCCACCCCTTTCATCTCTTGCTTTTAAATTAAGCAAATGCTTTTCGGGGTCGGTTATAAAAATTATTAGCCTCCGTGAAACATTGAACTTAGATGCTAATTGACGTTGGGACAAACCTTTGTTTCTCCAATAAATAACCATTTCTTTTTGGCAGGGTAACAACTTAGTACGCCTATCCATAAAAGGGCAACCAATGGCAATTTTATCCGTTTTAAATGGCATAGTTTGTTATTTATATAAACTTACATAATCGCTAAAATGTTCCTCAAAAACGGCTATAAGGTGGTTATTATCCCACATTTCCATATCCGCTAAAATGCTTTCCTCGTCTAAATAATGCTGTTTGCACAACTTACGTGCTAATGCTAAAAGGTGCATCGGGCTACCCTCTTTTTCGTTAAGGTTTATTATAATACCTTTTGGCATTTCCGATATTGGCTTTATCATTTTTTTTATTTAAAGTTTTGAAAGTTTGAGATAAAACAGACTCTAAACTAATACGGCTAAACAACCTGTACTCACCCTCATCCGTTATTTCCACGTAAAGCTCTTGCCCCGTTTGTTCGTTTAACCAAATTTCCATACGTACAACAAATAGGTTTTGTGTTTTAATGTTAGCACAAAATTTAAACCGAAGCTCCTCGAGTTCTTTTCTTACATCTTGTTTGTAAACTGCGTTTGTTTTCATACAATTATTTTTTAAGTTTAATTTTAAAAATAGCAATGGTTTTGAAACACTTGGTATCGGTGGTAATTTTTAATTGCTTATCTAAATATCTCACGCATAAACAATTTGTTTGGTTAGTATGTCTAACCCCTTCAAATTTGTAATCTTTAGTAGGGTTGTAAACCTCAATGAAGTGTGTTGGATTTAACATAGTGTGTAGTTTTAAAAATTAAAAATAAGGTTAAGGGCAGTTTGGGTCTTGTATAAGCCCTGCAAAGTAAAGCATCCCAAATACTATAAGTATTGTAAGGATTTGTTTAGTAGTGATTTTCATAGTGTGTGTTTTAATTATAATGCAAGTTAAAAGTTATTTACAAATATTCCAAATTTTCTTTAAAGTTTTTTTAAAATATTTTTTTTTGCAATCCTTTCGCAAAAAATGAAACATAAGCCCAAACTACATAACTTATAATTAAATTTGCTTAAAATTGACTATTAGTGGCTTACTCTAATATCCTTAAAAATAATGTTATAAAGTTCGTTGAAATGTTCGGCGATGATATAAAACGTTCAATAAAAGGTACGGGATTGTATTTTGAGGCTGTGGTTGCTCAAAAGTGCTTAGAATCAACATACGGTACAACTAAACAAGCAACCGACCTTAAAAACTTAGGTGGCGTTACTTGGACACGCAATTTCCCATCAGATATCACAAAACCAAGTTGGTCTATATACGGGAAATTTCCAAGCTACCAACGATACTTTGATTTTTACGTTAAGATATTAAAAGACCCAACTAAAAAGTATATTACAAAAGGTGTGTTTACGGCTACATCACCCGAACAACAAGTACTAAGAATGAACGAAGCAGGTTGGTGTGAAGACCCCGACCCTAAAACGTATGCTAAACAAGTAAACCCAATTATAGAAGCTGTAAGGGATTTATATAAAGTAGGTAAAGTAGCATAATGGAAAAGAATAAAAAAATAATAATAGCTGTTGCAACCTCTATAATTATTGTAGGTGTTGGTTACATTGCATTTAACTATATAAGGATAGCAATACTAAACAAAAAGGTTTCAACGCCCGAAGAAGTTGATGCGGCTATAAAAAGAGTAAGCGAGGAAAACCCAGATGCTGAAATTATTGTTAGCCCCGAAGAAGTTAAAGCAGTAGAAGAAGGGTATTTTAAAAAAGGAAATGATAATTTAGAAGAAACGCCCGATTACGAAAGTGAAGAAGATAACACAGAATTCGAGGATTTTTAAAAAACAAAAATGGCAATAAATACACGTACATTAATAGTAGTAGGGGCAAGTACAATAATTGGGTTTATTGGGGATGTTGCCACTTACTCTGTTGCTGCAAGTAAAGGCACAGCATTCAAAGTAGTTGTACCAAAAGGAAAAGATTTGATATCCGTATTAGTACTCGGTATTATAGGGGGCTTTATTATAGATTATGCGTGTAAGAAAATAGAAGATTTAGTAAAACCCGAGGAAGAAGTGTTGTTAGATGCGTTGGTAAGCGAGGAGAAAAATAAAATTGAAAAAGGTATTATTAAAAACAAAAACCCAAAAGAAGTAGTTTGGGCTTAAAATTATTTTATGGTTAAAGAAAAAATAAAAGAATTAGCACTTAGGACGGAAGTTCAGGTGTTATTAGTATTCGGGGTGGTAGTTGCTTTTGGGTACTACAATTATTTAAAAAACAAACAACTTAAAAAAGATACAAAATGACAAAGCAAACAAAAATGTGGTTGGGATTAGGTGGTGCGACAGTTATAGGCTATTTAATTTGGCAAAACAGCCAACCTAAAAAGGATACAACCAAAAAAGCATCAGGTAGAGGTGCAAGTTCTTTAATGTCAGCAGTTGAGGGTGGTGGTGGCACTCCAACAGGTGGTGGTGCAAGTACGTTACCTGCTCAAGCGTGTAATGGTTACGCCGAAGGTCACGTCTGTGCTTTTATAAGCCCAAGAACAGGCGATGCAGTTTTTGGACATTGTAAACCTACTTCGGGTGGTGGTTTGAGTTGTGAAAAATAATAAAAATTAAAAAATATGAAAGATTTACTTACGGTACTATTAGTTGGTGGGATTGTTTACCTTTTGATAAACGAAGGAAATAAAAGTAATAAGAAAGGTGCAAACGGCGTAAATGATGATTTAAAACAAGTATTACCACCTTTACCTAAAGAAAAAAGTGTAGAAGAGGCATCTTTTAGTACTCCCCCACAACAAATGCCTTACTCTACAAGCCCATACGATAAGTTTGGGTTAAATGTAGTAGACCCTCGTTTTGGAGAAGAATTTTTCCAATACGGTATTAGCTTAGTTTAAAAATTAAACTATGTTTATAGATAAAACACACATAAGTAAAACGGGTGAAGCACTAATTAAAATAGCTGCTGTTGTAGCTGCAATTGGAGCTATCGCTGGGGGTTATTCTTTTTGGAAGAACAACATTTGGAATCCAAAAATAACCGTTGTTTCAGTTGATTATGCGAAAGGTGTAGCGGTTGTAAAATCATTTGGGAAAGAGATTTCTATTTTTGGCGATGCTACATTCTTAATTGGCGGAGATTGGGGTATAAAGTTTGGTAGCAATAGAGGTGTTTACGATAAATTAGAATTAACAAAAAAAGGTATGGTAGTAGATTATCTAACAGCATAAAATTACAAGTATGATTTATTTTAATGTAGCAGGGGAAAAAGATAGAAGCTATAAGGGTGTGAACAACGAGTATGCAGCGATAGCAAACGTGGCAAATAACTACGTTGATAATATGTTTGAGTTGGGCAAAGATTTAATTTTTGGCACTACAAAAGCAAAAATAAAAAGAGAAGATGAAAGGGCAAGAGTGCAAAACGCCTTAGACAACCTTAGCAATCAACAAAAATATGTTCTTAACTTAAAGTTACAAGAAGCAACAACCGAAGCGGCAAAACAAAAGGTGTTTGCTGATTTGCTTACTCAGTTTAGTGGGCAAAGGTTTGAGTTATCACAAAAATCAAACTTACAAACAGGGCTTATTGTAATTGGCGGTGCAGTTTTGTTGTTTGGTGCAATTTTATTATTTAAAAGAAAAAGTTAATTTATGGCAACAATAGATAAAGGTGTTATAGAACAAGTAAGAGCATCGGCAAACACTTACGGGTGTATGTCGCAATACTCGGAAATAATTGGGTTTATGAACAATCCATCAAACGAACAATCAATTATGTCTGCGTTTG
>Ga0114967_10001274_pt1 | contig 21006 bp, 20 predicted proteins | sample M_130628_MF_Meta_FD_92639 | JGI IMG/M metagenome (GOLD analysis project Ga0114967, IMG submission 92639) | Freshwater microbial communities from Lake Montjoie, Canada to study carbon cycling - M_130628_MF_MetaG | ecosystem: Environmental > Aquatic > Freshwater > Lake | place: Lake Montjoie... | reverse complement strand
TGCCAAACGTCTCGCCTAACGCGCGACGGCAGATGCGATCAAGGCTCGCCGAAACGCCGGCGCGGGCTCGTCGAGGTGGCAAGACTCGACCCTTTTCTCGCTGAGCTGGGGACAAACCGGATGGGCTGTCTAGTGGCCAGCGACTGGTCAAACAGGCGTATAAAAGGGCGCCCAATTGGCGAACATCCACGAGGGCATCAGGCTGGCTGGCATTCCCCAAAACCCTTGCGACGCCTAGGTCGAGGACCGAAATTTCGCCTCCGGGAGCAATCAGAATATGGACCGGATCCAGGCGGGTGTGGAACAAGTTCTTGTCGTGGGCCACCGCCACCGATTCAGCCAGATCGGCGATCAAGTCCGCTGACTCGATGGCGTCTAAGGGACCTTCAACTAAGACATCTGCCAAGAGCTCAGCATCTACGTAGGAACTCACAATGTGTGCAACCGGTGCGTTGTCACCGATATCAAGAATGCGAATAAAACCTGCATCATCGACACCAACAGCTTCGCGCGCAGCATGGAGAGCATCAGCCGTTAATGGATGCGAGTGATCAAAAGTGCGCACCGTCACGGGCCGCAGTAAAAGCGTGTCTTCACCAAACCACACGAGACACCAATCGCGAGTGTTATCAAGAACTGCTTCGAGTCGATAGCGATCAGCGATCAGGTCACCGGGACCGACAAGGTGTTCGCTCATTTATTCATACGCAACGTTGGTAGGCGATCGCGAACAACGTTGGTGACGTCATTGATTTGTTCAATGTGCATGATGCGGGCCGCAACGATGTACGCACCAGCGCCGACGGCGTAAGCAATCAGCAATGCCAGCAGCAGGTCGATGCGACTTGATCCCAGGCCTCTAGTGACCAGCGAAAGGACAGCCCAGATAGCGATCCCGGCCAGTGCGGCAGCAATGAGCATCCGAACCAAGCCCCGGATGACACCAAAGGTAGGCAAGGGGCCCGTGGTGCGACTGAGGATTCGCCACGTGATGGGAACGGTTATTAAGTAGCTCAGTGAATACCCCAGCGCCAATGCCGGAACCTTCCAGCGCACATCAACCACCGAATACAGCGTGACGGCCGCCACGATGTTGATGAGGTTCATGCCGATATTGATCAGTGCGGGAGTTTTGGTGTTCTCGAAGGAATAGAAACCGCGAAGCAAAACATAAAAGACAGTAAAGGGAATCAGACCAAGCATGAAGGCTTGCAAGATCACACCGACAAAGCGCGCCTCGTCGGCAGATGCAGCACCAAAACTAAACAGCACTTGTGCCAGGTACGGACCACCAAGAAAGAGTGCGACAGCAGCCGGAACGATGACAGCACCGGCCATCAATGTCCCGTCACCAATATCGCGCGCCACATCGGATTTACGACCGGCAGCAACAGCTCGACTCATTTGCGGAAGTAAGAAGGTCACGATGGAAACCGTGATGATGGAGTGCGGCAACATGAAGAGTAAGTAGGCCCGCGAGTACGACGTAAATCCAGCAGCAGAAATTGCAGGATCTGCGGAAGCTAAGACGTTGGCCTTTGAGGCAAGTCGCGTGATAACCACGTAGGAAATCTGGTTAGTGAGAACGAACAGGAAGGTCCAACCCGCGAGGTAGCGGACCTTTCCCAGGCCCGCCCCAGCAAAATCAAATCGCGGACTCCAGCGGTATCCGGCACGCCTCATAACGGGAATGAGGACCCCCGCCTGGGCGGCAATTCCCAGGGTGGTGCCCAGTCCCAACAAGGCGATCTGGCCGCTGGTGATGCTGGCCGTGGTAGGGCTGTCTGACTGAACCACGCCCAGGAAGAGCAAGGCGGTGATGATCACTACGACGTTATTGACGATGGGCGCGTACATCGGCGCAGTGAATTGCTTGCGCGCGTTGAGCACCTGAGAAAACATCGCGAAGAGTCCGTAAAAAATGATTTGCGGAAGACAAAAACGCGCAAACAAGACCGCAGTATTGACATCATCGCTAGACCAGGCAGAGGGCCCGTAAATGCCAATGATGAGTGGCGCAAGGGCGACCACAAGAACAGTGACGCCGAGCAGGATGACGGCGACTAACGTCAGTAGCCGGTCGGCATAAATCTTGCCACCGTCGGTGTCGTCGCCCATGTGACGCACCAGTTGTGGAATGAAAATTGCGTTGAGTGCGCCACCAGCGATCAGGATGTAAATGATGTTAGGCACGGTGTTGGCCACCGAGTACGTGTCACCAAACACGCCAAAACCGATCGCCGCAACGATGGCGATATCGCGGACCATTCCGGTCAGCCGCGACGCGATCGTGCCAACAGCCATCGCGGCCGAAGATTGCGCCAGGTTGGGTTCGTCGCTGTCAGGAACAACAGGGGACTCGGTCACAGGCAGCTCTGACACAGGGGGCGCTGACTCGGTGAGGTCCGGGGCTGGGTGCTCCTGGCGTTCAGGTTCGAGTTCAGGTACGGGTTCGGGATTCTCGGCCGAGACCAGAGCCTGCGTCAGATCCGTGGTGCTTTCTTGATCCGGTCGCTGCGGCAGCGGCTGAAGTGGGATCGGAACCGTGGTGTCGAGGGAATCGTCGCTCATGCCAGCTCACCACCGATGGGGCTATTTGCGGACATGACTTAGACCCTACGGTCCCGCATCCCTCCTCGGGCGTCAGACCTGCCTAGGGTTGGGGTGCTGAGTTCGTGAATTGATGGAGGTCTGGTGTCCGCTGAGCAACAGGCGCTGGTTAGCCGTGTTGTCGCCGCCAACCCCGTCATCGGGGAACTAGGTGAGCGCTTTGCGGCTGCTGGGTTTGAGTTGTCGCTGGTCGGCGGCAGTGTGCGCGATGCGCTGTTAGGGCGATTGGGCCATGACCTGGATTTCACCACGAACGCCCGTCCCGATGACATCACACAGTTGATCACCGGTTGGGCTGATGCCATCTGGGACGTTGGTCGCGAGTTCGGAACGATTGCCGCACGACGAGGTGATTTTGATATTGAGATCACGACGTACCGCACCGAAGCGTATGACCCTGATTCACGCAAACCAGCCGTTGAGTATGGCGATACGTTGGTAGGAGACCTGGGTCGTCGGGACTTCACCGTGAACTCCATGGCTTTTACTCTGGGAGTTAACGAACTCGTCGATCCGTTCAACGGAACGAGCGATCTACAGGCGCGTCGATTAATGACGCCAGCAGCTCCCGAGCAATCGTTTAGTGATGACCCCTTGCGGATGATGCGCGCGGCCCGTTTCGCGGCTCAACTGGGGTTTGATGTCGCAGCGGACGTCGTCGCGGCGATGACGGCCATGAACGAACGAATTTTGATCATTTCGGCAGAGCGAGTTCGTGATGAAATTACCAAATTGGTGATGGCCGATTTTCCGCGAAAAGGCTTGGAATTACTGGGCTCTACGGGCTTGGCCGAGCATGTGTTGCCCGAAATTGTGGGCATGAAAACCACGGTCGATGAACATAACCGGCACAAGGACGTTTATGAGCACACTTTGATGGTTGTGGAACAAGCTATTGACTTAGAAAAGTCGCACGAGCCAACGAGTGGTCCTGATTTTATTTTGCGCTTTGCAGCACTGATGCACGATGTGGGTAAACCAAAAACGCGACGCTTTGAAGGCACCAACAGCGTGACCTTTCATCACCATGAAGTGGTGGGTGCCAAGATGACGCGCAAGCGCATGAAGGCCCTGCGATTTAGTAACGATGAAATAGATCAAGTGTCAACATTGGTTGAACTGCACTTGCGCTTTCACGGTTACGGTTCAGGTGAATGGACCGATTCGGCAGTGCGACGCTATGTTCGCGATGCGGGTGACCAATTAGTGCGTTTACACAAGCTCACGCGCGCTGACTGCACCACGCGGAATGCGCGCAAGGCCGCGGCTCTGGCGCGCACCTATGACAGTTTGGAAGCGCGGATTGCCGACCTCGCGGCACATGAGGAATTAGCGTCTATCCGCCCCGACCTGGACGGCGAACAGATCATGGAAATCCTCGGAATTGGACCAGGTCGCGAGGTGGGCCAGGCCTATCGATTCCTGCTTGATTTACGCCTAGATCGGGGCCCGCTGGAACCCGATGTGGCGAAAGAGGCCCTATTGGCGTGGTGGGCAGCGCGCACCTGATACGCGGATGTGTGGGTGGGGTTAGTCCTGGGGTACGGCTCGGGCCTGAAGACGCCAGAGCACGACTGCGGTTCCTGCGTACAGTCCCGAAACCACAACGTTGGTCATTACCGATCGACCCGAGCTTGGCAGCACAAACGCCCCTACCGAAGCAGCGGCGACGAAGGCGACGTTGAAAACGACGTCGTACAAACTGAACGTGCGCCCACGGAATTCATCGGGAATGGCACGCTGCAAGATTGAATCAACACACACCTTCGTGACTTGTGCACTGATACCAATAAAGAAGACGCCAATCAGTAGTGGTGTCTTCGTTTGTGAAGTGGCAATAATCAGTTGGGTGATGGCAGCGAATGCGAGAGCAGCAATCAAAATATTTATGGGTGACAGGTACCGGGAAAGTTCGGGAGTGATCACTGCGCCAGCCAAGAATCCAGCACCAACAATAAGGACTACTTGAGCCAACACCGCTAATCCTGCATCAGGGTTTTGTGGATCAGAAAATGTGTTGCGAGCCAGAAGTACCGCGGTCACGGTAGCGATCCCAAAGCTGAATCGTTGGATGGTCGTGACAACAAAGGCTAGGGAAGCGGCGTTATTACGCCGGACTTGACTCACGCCGGCGCCTAATTCGCGGGCGACCTCGATCACCGCCTTGAAGGCGGTAGGAAGCTCCGCGGTGGGCTCAGGACCCAAGGCCCGCCGGCCCAGTCGCAAGGCTAACGAACCAGCGATGACGTAGAGACCGGCCGCCACAGCGATCAAGATCGCATCGTTGGTGTCGGCACCTCCACCAAAAAGCGAGCGCAGGTAGACGCCCAGTCCGGCGCCAAGGACGGTGCTGAGAGTCCCAAGGGTGGGTGCGATGGCATTGGCCGTGACGATGTTGTCGAGTGGAACAACGCGAGGAATCGATGCACCGAGTGCAGACAAAACCAATCGATTAGTGCTGATGGCGAGGATACCAACACTGAGCAAAGCGATTTCCGGTGCTGAGCTCAACGCGATGAGTGCGATCGAAGCGACAAGGGCCGCGCGGGCAAAGTTGGCGATCAATAAAATTTGCCTGCGTTGCCACCGGTCAATGAACACGCCAACAAATGGCCCGAGGATGCAATAGGGCAGTAACAAGATGGCGAATGCACTGGCGATGGATTGCGCATCGGTTTGGCGTTCGGGTGAAAACAAGACATAGGACGCCAGGGCGGTTTGGAAAACCCCATCAGCAAACTGCCCTGCCATACGCACGCTGAGCAGCCGGCGAAAGCCCGAGCCACGAACAACTACGGCCACATCGCTGATGTAACTCACAGTTGCAGTATTACCGCTCGATTTCTCCGGCGATGAATTGCTCCACCTTGTTGCGGCAGATGTCGTCGGCGTACTGCTCGGGCGGGCTCTTCATGAAGTAGGAAGAAGCCGACAGAATCGGACCTCCGATGCCACGGTCGAGGGCAATTTTGGCCGCCCGAATCGCGTCAATGATGATTCCGGCCGAGTTGGGCGAGTCCCACACCTCAAGCTTGTATTCCAAGGACAGGGGGACATCTCCGAAGGCGCGACCCTCAAGGCGGACAAAGGCCCACTTGCGGTCGTCGAGCCAGGCGACGTAGTCCGATGGACCGATGTGAACATTGCGTGGCGCGATGGGGTCACGCAACTGCGAGGTCACGGACTGGGTCTTGGAGATCTTCTTTGATTCCAGGCGCTCGCGCTCGAGCATGTTCATGAAGTCCATGTTTCCACCAACGTTGAGTTGGTAGGTGCGGTCAACCGTGACGCCGCGGTCTTCGAACAACTTGGCCAGCACGCGGTGAGTGATAGTTGCACCAACTTGAGACTTGATGTCATCACCAATGATCGGCACGCCCGCTGCCGTGAACTTGTCGGCCCATTCCTTGGTGCCGGCGATGAAGACTGGAAGTGCATTCACAAACGCGACGCCCGCGTCGATGGCGCACTGTGCGTAGTACTTGGCTGCTTGCTCTGAACCAACGGGCAAGTAGCACACCAAGACATCAGCTTTGGTTGCCTTGAGTTCAGCAACGATGTCCACTGGCTCTGCATCGGACTCCACGACCATCTCGCGGTAGTACTTGCCTAGGCCGTCGTAGGTGTGACCGCGCTGAACCTTCACACCGGTGGGTGGAACATCACAAATCTTGATGGTGTTGTTCTCGCTGGCGCCGATGGCATCGGCGATGTCGAGGCCGACCTTTTTGGAGTCAACGTCGAAGGCGGCGACGAACTCCACGTCGGAGACGTGGTACGCGCCAAATTGCACGTGCATCAAGCCAGGAACGGCCTGGGTGGGGTCAGCGTCCTTGTAATACTCGACACCCTGAACAAGTGATGCGGCGCAGTTTCCTACCCCGATGATCGCTACGCGAACCGAACCCATGATCGTTACTCCTTGTTATTTCTTTGCTGCGGCGGGGCGTCCGACACAGCCTTTGATCCTCGCGACGACGGGCTGTCTTCGCGTTCTGTTGCTATGAGTTCGTTGAGCCAGCGCACTTCCCGCTCAACAGATTCCAAACCATGTTCCTGAAGTGCCAGGGTGTAGGTATCTACCCGTTCGCTTGCTTGACGAAGGGAAGTGCGCAAGGTGTCCAAACGCTCTTCAAGACGTGACCGACGTCCCTCAAGAATGCGCAGTCGAACGTCTTTGTTGGTGCGAGCAAAAAAGGCCAGGTGCACACCGAAGGCTTCGTCTTCCCACGAGGCCGGGCCGGACTCACTGACCAGTTCTTGAAAACGTTCTTTGCCATCAGCGGTCAACCGGTAAACGATTTTTGAACGACGACCAGCACCGCTGGCATCGTCAGCGGCAATGAGTCCGGCAGCAGTCATCGTTTTGAGAGCTGGGTACAACGAGCCGTACGAGTAAGCCCGAAAAGTCCCCAACGCACTACCGATGCGCTTGCGCAATTCGTAGCCGTGCATCGGGGAATCGTGGAGTAAACCCAGCACAGCGAACTCGAGCACTCCGCTCGATCGCGCCATGGTTACCCCTTATCGCCGAACGGGGGAACATTCGGTGGATCTGTTGGACTGATGTATCAGTACGATACATCAAATCCCACTGAAGAGCCTCGTGGGGGGCCGGAGCGTCGGGTATCGGGCAGCTCGAGCCGCCTGCACACGGCTCGCCCTCAGCCGAACGTATCTGTGCCAGCAGGCGTAAAGGGATTACGCTCGCGGCTGTGTGGTCCCAGCGATCGGTCGTGGTTTACGGCCTCCAGCGTCGAGCCGCCCTGGAAGAGCTCTTCCACGGGGGCGCTTTCCGTAGCGACTTGTGCGACGCCGATCCCTACACCTTGCGCGCCGCCAAGCATCACGGTGAAGCCACGGAGCGGTTGTGTCCGGTTTGTCGTAAAGAAAACCTCACCCACTTGACCTATGTCTTCGGTGACGAGTTGGGGCACTTGTCTGGACGTATTCGTGCAACGCGTGAACTCGAATCGATGGCGCATGAATACGGGGAATTTACGGTGTACGTGATTGAGGTGTGCCAGAACTGCGAGTGGAACCACATGACGATGTCGTTCGTCCTAGGTGATGGCGTAGCAAGAGGAATTCCCCGACGTCGCCGTGCGGAGGCGTAGCGTGCGCATCAATTACCCACGCTCCGAACGCGATGGAGTCATGCGGTTTGTCCCTTCCGGACGCCAATTCCTGGCGCTCATCGGCATGGGTTTTGGCGTGCTCCTGCTGGCCTTTTTGGTCCTGTATGCGTTGGTCAAAGTCCCTACGCCCAATGAGTTTTCGACGGCTCAGACCACGGTTGTTACCTATGCAGATGGCAAGACGGAGATCGCTCGCGTGGCCGATGCCAATCGCACGTCTATCCCACTGAGCGATGTTCCGCTGGTTGTGCAACGCGAACTCTTGGCTGCCGAAGACCGCGACTTTTATGAACATGGCGGATTTTCTGCGTCGGGAATTGCTCGTGCCGCCTGGAACAACGTGATTGGCGGATCAACGCAGGGTGGATCAACGATCACGCAGCAGTACGCCAAGAACGCCTACCTCACACAAGATCGCACCTTGGCGCGCAAGGCCAAGGAATTGGTGCTGTCCATCAAACTCAGTCAAACGCGGAGCAAAGAACGTATCCTCGAGGATTACCTCAACACCATTTACTTCGGCCGTGGTGCGTACGGCATCGAGGCGGCATCGCAGGCGTACTTCACCATCCCTGCATCGAAGTTGACCGGAAGCCAGGGTGCGGTTTTAGCATCCCTGATTCGCTCGCCTGCTGGATATGCACCGGAAACCAATAAGGATCGGCTGCGCGGTCGCTGGAATTACGTCCTTGACGGCATGGTGGCTAAAGAATGGATTACCGAGAAGTCACGAGCTCGTCAAAAATTCCCCACGATTGCCAAGCGAAGCAGTGGTAACCGACTAGCAGGTGACGCCGGATTCTTGGTGGATATGGCACGCCGTGAACTGTCGGCCTTGGGCTTTAGCGAAGAGGAAGTTGCGCGCGGCGGTTATCGCATCACTACCACTTTTGATCAAAAAGCCATGAATGCTGCGCGCGCTGCTGTTGAAGAGAAGGGTCCGGAAACCGGTGTTGTGGGATTGCGCATCGGTATTGCTGCAGTTCAACCTGGCACTGGTGCGGTGTTGGCTATTTATGGTGGGGACGACTACCTCACCGACCAGTTCAACAACGCCACGCAAGGCATCGTGCAGGCGGGCTCAACGTTTAAACCCTTTGCGTTGGCAGCAGCCCTGGAAAATGATATTTCGTTGTACGACAGGTTTAGCGGAGTGAACGGAACCACGTTCACATTCCCTGGGTTTGCGCCTTACCGAGTCAACAACTTTGATGGATACAGCGCCGGTGGATCAATTTCGTTACTTCGCGCAACCGAGTCGTCGGTCAATACCGCTTATGTTGACTTAGAAAATGAAATCACTCCAGAAGCTGTCGTTGATTCGGCTATTCGCGCTGGAATTCCTGGGGTAACAGCAGGATTAAATGCCGGACCAACGACGGTTTTAGGTACCTCATCACCACACACCCTTGATATGGCTGCGGCCTACGCCACCTTTGCCGCCCGCGGCCTGCAAGCCAATCCGTACGTCATTGCCAGTGTCCGGAATGTTAATGGCGGGTTGGTGTATTCCAAGCGCCCCGCAGTTTCGCGCGCTTTTGACGCCGATGTTGCTAGTCAGGTCACCTATGCGCTAACCCAAGTGGTGAAAAACGGCTCAGGATTTGCTGCACAAGACCTCGGCCGCCCAGCCGCGGGCAAAACCGGAACCACCAACTCGAACCTGTCGGCCTGGTTTGTGGGGTACACCCCTGAAATTGCTGTTGCCGTATCGATGGCCAAGTCCACCGAGTCGGGTGGATTGACGACGTTGCGCGGCACGGGTGGGATGACCCGCGTCACGGGTGGTTCCTTCCCGGCGCGCATGTGGACCGCGATGGTCAAAGCGTTCTTGAAGGACACACCGGTTCAACAATTTGATGGCACGATATTCAATTCTGGTGGTTATAGCGGTGGGGGTTCGGCTAGCCCCAAGTCCACGAAGTCACCGACCGCAACGAGCACAACCCAGCCGACAGGCGCCCCGACGACTCAAGCACCAACACCGTCACCCACGGTGCCACCGGCCACTTCACCTGCTGCCACGCCATAATCCTTAGTAGGAGGTTTGCCCTGATGTTTGGTTCTTCATCCGTTCCATCGATGTCGGTGGCTGAATTATCCGATGAGTTGTTCTTGCTTGATGTGCGCGAGGACGACGAATGGGAAGCCGGACATGCACCAACGGCAGTGCATGCGGCCATGTCTTTGCAAGCAGGAATTCTTGAGCTGCTTCCGGCCGTGGGGACGATCGCTGTGATTTGCAAAGTAGGCGGTCGATCGGCGAAGGTCACCGCGTTCCTCATTGATCAAGGCCGAGAGGCGATCAATGTTGAGGGCGGAATGATGAATTGGGCAGCGGCTGGGCGCCCAGTGGTAAACAAGCAGGGCGACGAGGGCTTCGTGCTTTGAGTTCGCCACTACTAGCAGACCTTGCAGACATCGTCGGAGCTGAGCACGTGCTCACGGACCCCGATGTCACACAATCTTTTGGCACTGACTGGACGCGCGCTTGGTCGAGCATCCCGCTTGCGGTGATTCGACCGGCTTCAACCGCCGAAGTCGCTGCCGTGATGACGCTGTGTCACGCCCATGGCACGCCGGTGGTCACCCAAGGTGGCAATACCGGTCTGGTGGGCGGCGGTGTTCCCCATGGGGATCGCACCTCTGTTGTTGTGTCGATGACGCGGTTGAGTTCGATCGAAGCAGTAGATCGCGCGACGCAAACCGTGGAAGTGGGCGCCGGCGTGACGTTGTCACAGTTGCAAGCGCACGCCAGCGCTGCTGGATTTCGCTATGCCGTTGATTTAGCAGCACGAGACTCCGCCACGGTGGGTGGAATGGTGGCAACCAACGCAGGTGGATTACGCGTCGTGGGACTGGGTGATACCCGCGCGCAAGTCATGGGTGTGGAAGCGGTGCTGGCCGACGGGACCATCATTCGTCGATTGGAGCCGTTAGCTAAAGACAACGGTGGCTACAACCTCAGCCACCTGATGATCGGATCGGAAGGCACTCTGGGAGTTATCACTGCCGCTCGATTGCGGTTAGTGCGTCAACCCGCACAACCGGAAGTGGTCACGTTGATTGGCCTGCCGGATGTGGAATCAGCCGTTGATTTAGTGGCGTCGGCTCGCCAGCGCGGTGACCTGACAGCGGCAGAAATGATCCGCACCGAGGGGATGACCGTCGTTCGGGCCGTGTGCGGTCTCACTCAGCCTCTAGCCCGTGAACACCCGGTCTACTTACTGCTCGAAACCGCGACGCTGCCGGATCTTCCCGACGATGTTGATGCCGCTGTCGATCCGCGTATGTGGGAATACCGCGATCGCCAGGCCGAAGCGGTGGCCACGTTAGGGATTCCATTCAAGCTGGATGTGTGTTTACCCATTGCGGCCATTCCTGAATTTTTGACAAAGCTGGATCAGTTGCCCGACACCCAGGGACGCGAAGTCCATGTCTATGCACACCTAGGTGATGGCAACCTGCATATTAATTTGGTTGATATCGATGAATCAACCAGTGAGCGACTTGATGAGCAAGTGCTCACTCTTGTTGCGCAATTCGGTGGCTCTATTGCGGCCGAGCATGGGGTGGGGGTTCACAAAACCAAGTGGCTTCATTTATCGCGCAGCAGTGCCGAAATCGCCACCATGAAGGCGATCAAGAACACCCTCGATCCGACGGGGATTCTCAATCCTGGGGTCTTGTTGCCCTAGTTCTGCGCCAGTTCTGCACTAGTTCTGCTCTGGGTCCGTACTGTGTCGTTCCCGCAGTTTGATGCGCATCCGCGCGAGCATGGCAACGTGGCAAAACAACGGTCGTGGCCCTTAGTTCTTGTCGGCGCAGTGGTGGCTTTGGCTGCGGGCGCCCTGGTGTGGGTGGTGTGGCTCGCTCCTGGTCAGCCCACCGTCAATCAACCGGTGGCTACCGCGTCTGCTTCGCCTTCTCCGCAGGAGACGCCGGAACAAACCCCCAGTGCAACTCCCACCGGCACCCCAACCCTGACGCCCTCGCCCACCCCTACCGATGAGGTGGATAACCCCATTGATGACGCCATCGTGGGTTACCCAGGTTCGCCTATCAAGCCATCGGCTGTCGCGCGCGATGTCGTGCGGGTGATTCAGCAACGCATTGTCGATTTAGGAACCAAGCTCACTGTTGATGGTGTGTACGGAACCCGAACGACCGCTGCAATAAAGGCATTTCAAAAAGACAATGGTTTGTCGGTCACAGGAATTGTTGATCGAGACACCTGGGCGGCCTTGTTCACCTCGGATTCGTAAGAATTTCTTGACCTCAATTTGACCAAAGATCGGGTTACTCAACAGGATTGATGTGTCCTGGTTTGGATATATTTGAATAACCCGAGTGTCGTCGCATCCCCCGTCGGCGGCACTCGGGCTCCTTAACTACGCCATTTCACCTGCCTTGTTTTGGCGCTTTTACCCCGCGAACACTTCGGCGATGGCGCTACCGGCCAAGACTGCCAAAACCCCAGCGCTAATGAAACGCACTCGATGTAGCGGGACAGTGCTGAAGATCCAACGACCGGCCAAGACAGCCAGTCCAGCCACGAGGACAAGCGCTAGCCATGCACCAATGAAGACCGAGATGGGCTCACCGGTTCGCGCGGACTGACTGGCGGTCAAGAGTTGGGAAAGGTCGCCCCACTCTGCAACAAACAGGACGACAAAGGACGTGGTTGCCATCTTCCACGCCGAGGTGGGTGTAGCGGCCTTGGTGATCGCCTCTTCTTCCGCAGCTACCAGAGCCTGCGCCTCAACTGTGGCCGCTTGACGACTTTTCATGGCGCCCTTAAACAAGATGGCGGCGCCAGCGGCGAAAATCACTGCGGCTACCCCGGCCACTAATGCGCGGGGAAGAAGCGAGAGCAGCCCACCCAAGGAAACGGCGATGGCTGTTTGGACAAAGAACGCGGCGCTGACCCCAAGCCAGACGGGGAAATGGCGAAAGCGCGTGGCCAAAATCAAAGTGGCGATAAACGTCTTGTCTGGCAATTCAGCCGGCACGATCAGGGCAAAAGTGCTCAGCGTCGCCCCCAGATCAAGAACAGCCATGCGGTGAACAGTATTAGATCGAGGGTGGGGCACTACGCTGACGCACAACCGATTCTGCTGGGAGCAGCTGTGGACTTAAGCACGATGACCCTAGAGGTCCTAGCGATTGCTGGAACTGTCTTGGGCCTGCTGGCGCTTATTCTCGCGCTGGTTGCGCAGTTGCGGTTCCGCCGAATGCGCCGTGAATATCAGGTGTTGCAGGGCGAGGACGATCGGTCCACTTTTGTTGCTTCGGTAGCACGTCAGGTCGACGAAGTGGACAAGCTCCGAGTAGATATCGCTCGGCAGCGTGAAGTGATCGCGCAATTACAGACGGACCTCCACGACGCCATCAGGCACGTCGCGGTTGTTCGTTACGACGCTTTTGGCGACATGGGTGGTCGCTACTCGTTCTCGCTCGCCTTGCTTGACGATGACGGCGATGGCTTGGTGCTCACGGCCATTCACGCGCGCAGCGATACCCGCACCTACTTCAAGGGCGTGCGTTCCGGGGCAAGCGATGAGCCCCTCTCTCCTGAAGAACTGCGAGTGATCGCTCTAGCTCAAGGCAAAGAGGAATGACGCGGATTGCCTACCTAGGTCCGGCCGGCACGTTTACTGAGCGGGCCGCCAGCCAGGTACAGAATGCAGACGCAGACACAGCCACAGAGCTGATTCCTTTTCATTCGGTCCTGGCTGAATTGGATGCTCTCCGTGCCGGCGAAGTGGACGTGGCCGTTGTAGCTTTTGAAAACTCGGTAGAAGGCTCGGTCGCTATTTCTCTTGATGGCTTGGCCTTTGGGGAACCGCTGGTGATCACCGATGAGGTGGTACTGCCCGTTTCCTTTGCGCTTCTTGTTCGTCCTGGCACAACCCTGGCTGACATTAAGACGGTGGCAGCTCACTCGCATGCCGAACCGCAGTGCCGTAACTGGCTGAAGGCCACCATTCCGGCGGCGACTTTTGAACCTTCGGCGAGTAATGCAGATGCTGCGCGCGAAGTGCAGTCCGGACGGTGGGATGCAGCCTTAGCGGGCGCATTTGCTGCTCCGCGCTACGGGTTGGAAGTCCTGGCTGACGAGATTCATGATGTGGAGGGAGCCGAAACTCGCTTTGTTGTGGTGCGGCGTCCGCAAGCCCCCCCAGCGCCGACCGGCAGCGATAGAACAACCTTGGTGTTGTTTCCGCAGGATGATCACCCCGGCGGACTGCTGGAAATTTTAGCCGAGTTCGCTAACCAAGGCATCAACCTCGAGCGACTTGAGTCTCGACCTACCGGCGATGGCTTGGGGCAGTACTGCTTCAGCATTGATGCAGAGGGTCACATCAATGACGAGGCGATGGGTGCTGCGTTGATGGGTCTGCGCGCGCTGTGTGCTGACATTCGCTACCTGGGTTCGTACCCGAAGGCGCACTCGACGGCGTCGAGTGAACGCCGAGCGTCTCGGATGGGCTCCGGCGTTGATTCGGCCACCTGGCTCGAGCAATTGCGTCAGGGTCGCACTCCCTAGTTCGCCTCGCGCGACTGCGTCCACGAGGGCAGTGCCCAACGCTTGTAAGGTCTAACACGTGATTGATGTCCAGCTCCTGCGCAATTCCCCTGACACCCTGCGTGCTTCCCAGCGTGACAGAGGCGAAGACGTAGCCCTCGTGGACGAAGTCCTGCACCTGGATGAAGAACGTCGAACCGCTGGAACGGCATTTGACGAACTTCGGGCTGCGCAAAAGAACATCGGTAAGGATGTCGCAAAAGCCCAAGGCGAGGAAAAGACTGCGCTCCTTGAACAGGCAAAAACTCTTGCTGATGAAGTCAAGGCAGCTCAAGAGCGTCGCGATGTTATTGCTTCGGACTTTGACACCAAAGTATTGGGAATTTCCAATGTCGTTGACGAAGCAGCACCACGCGGTGGTGAAGAAGACTTCGTCGTTTTGGAAGAAGTAGGGACGCCACGTACTTTTGATTTCGAACCTCGCGACCACCTCGAACTGGGCGAGATGCTCGGCGCGATTGACGTTGAGCGCGCTGCCAAGGTCTCGGGCTCACGTTTTTATTACCTGACTGGTGTCGGCGCTCAACTAGAGTTTGCGTTAGTCAACATGGCGATGGATCTAGCGATGGATGCTGGCTTCACCCTGATGGTGCCGCCAGTTTTGGTGAAACCGACGGCTATGGAAGGCACCGGATTCCTAGGCCAAGCAGCGGAAAACGTCTACCGCGTGGAAAGCGACGACCTCTACCTCGTGGGCACCGCTGAAGTTCCCTTGGCGGCGTATCACAGCGACGAAATCCTTGACGCCAAGCAACTTCCGCTGCGCTATGCCGCGTTTTCTTCGTGTTTTCGCCGAGAAGCCGGAACGTATGGCAAAGACACCCGAGGCATTATCCGCGTTCACCAGTTCGACAAAGTCGAAATGTTCGCTTTCGTTGATCCTGCCGATGCACTTGCCGAACATCAGCGGCTGTTGGCGTGGGAAAAAGACTTTTTGAATTTGTTGGAAGTCCCCTACCGCGTCATTGATGTAGCCACCGGTGACCTCGGTGCATCAGCGACGCGCAAGTTCGACTGTGAGGCGTGGATCCCGACACAGGGCAAGTACCGCGAAGTGACATCGGCGTCGAATTGCACGCAGTTTCAAGCTCGTCGTTTGGGCGTGCGCATGCGCGGTGCAGATCACACCCAGCCAGTGTCAACCTTGAACGGAACGTTGTGTGCCATTCCACGCACGATCGTTTCGATTTTGGAAAACCATCAAAATGCTGATGGTTCCGTCACTTTGCCGGCAGCCCTTCGGCCTTACATGCGCAATCGCTCCACCTTGGACCCGATTGCGTGAGTGATTTCACGCTGGTTGCCACGGACCTTGATGGCACCTTGATTGATCCGCAGGGGCGGATTAGTGATTTCACGCGTGAAACCCTTCGCGCTGTTGAAGAAAGTGGCCGTCTTCTAGTTTTTGTCACTGGCCGCCCACCGCGCTGGATGGCACCCATTGTTGAGGAAACCGGGCACCGAGGAATCGCCATTTGTGCCAATGGCGCAGTGGTGATGGACTTGCACACCGAGCGCATTGACGTAGCTCACGTCCTTGATGAGCTCGAGGCACGTGAAATCACCCGCCGAATTCGTGAACTCTTACCTACGGTGGGATTTGCCGTGGAGCGCGTGGGAGTTAATCGTCGCGCTGACGTGGAGTTTGGTCGCGAACCGCAGTACATTGCACGGTGGCCCACGCCGGACAATCCACCGCTGGCTCCGATTGATGAGTTAGTTGTTGGCGGTGGGTTGATCAAAATTTTGGCGCGCGTTCCGCAGGAGTTTGAACCGTCGAGCGATCCAAACGCGCTTGGTCCGGACCCAACGCGCGGATTTGACGCGGCACCGCTGGTTGATGAATTGCTGGCGTCGGCAGAGGAGATCCTCGCGGGCCTGGCGACGGTGACGCATTCCAATCCCAATGACACCTTGTTAGAAATCAGCGCACCAGGGATTACCAAGGCGACAGCGCTGGCGGATTTCGCTGCCGAGCGCGGGATTGCAGCCGACCAGGTCATCGCGTTTGGCGATCAGCCCAATGACTTGCCGATGTTGGCGTGGGCGGGACGAGCCATCGCGGTGGAAAATGCCCACCCGGCTGTCCTAGGGGCAGTGGCTGAGCGGGCGGGCTCGGTACACGCGGATGGGGTGGCCCACGCCCTACGCGCCATTTTGAATTTGTAAAGAATGTGCCCACCCGCCCCTGACATCGCGGGGAGTTAGTGGCACCATTGTCGTTCCGTCATGCATGTGGCGGGTGTTTTACGACCAGCGTGGACTTCCCCCCGCTGGGACCGATCAAGCATCGTGCGAACGAGGTGCCGTATGGACATGAGTTGGCTGTCGCCATTAGCTGAAGCAAATCCAGCTGGCGAAAAGGGCTGGGGCTCGTTTGCCACTGTTGACATTCCCGCTGGAACAACAGTTGCCGCTTTTGGTGGTTTCGTCACCTCGGGTGAGGTATTGGCCACTTTTGATGATGTACGCCAGAGCCGCTCGATTCAAATCGATGACGACCTATTTTTAGTGAGTTCGGAATCACCTGAGCCAGGCGACATGCTCAATCACTCGTGCGAACCTACGTGTGGATTGATGGGTTCGGCCATGTTGGTCACGATGCGTGATGTCGTCGCCGGCGAGGAACTCACTTTCGATTACGCCACGTGTGACACCGCCGACTACGACGAGTTCCGTTGCATGTGCGGCACGTCCTCTTGTCGAGGAACGATCACCGGTCGCGACTGGAAGCGCCCAGACTTGCAGGCCAAGTACGACGGATGGTTTTCGCCCTACATCGTTCGTCGCATTGCGGCTGCGACATTAAGTGATGCGGCTTCAACTCAAGACCACGTATAACGCCTCGAGCGGTTGATTCTTTATAGGTACGGACCCGAGGTTCGGTGATCGGGAGCGCGATCCATCTCGCCTGACTCTGAACCCACGGGCAAAGCCGCGCGCCGCATCTGTTCAAACTGGGCCTGTGCCGCCATTTGTTGGGCAAATAACGCTGTTTGAATCCCGTGGAACAGTCCCTCAAGCCAGCCAACGAGCTGGGCTTGGGCAATCCGCAGCTCAGCGTCACTGGGGATGGAGTCGTCAGTAAAGGGCAAGGTCAATCGCTCCAGCTCGTCGACGAGTTCGGGGGCAAGACCTGCTTCGAGTTCGGAAATTGAGCGACGGTGAATCTCGCGAAGTTGTGCGCGTGATGCCTCATCCAGCGGCGCGTTGCGCACTTCGTCTAAGAGTTGCTTAATCATGCTGCCGATCCGCATGACCTTGGCCGGCTGTGAAACCAAGTCGGTGAGGTCCTCGCCCTCATGGGCCGAGGGGAGTGGAATCATTGCATCCGGTTGGCCGTCGCCATCGGTGTCCACGGGAACCCCGCGTAGCGGTGAGTCATCGGTACCGATAACTACACCGTCATCGCTGGGGTTTACTGAATCACTCATGAAGCCATCCTCTCAGACGTGGTCGGCGGGGGTCATCGTCAAGATGATCTTGCCGATGTGTTCGCTAGCTTCCATACGGTCATGAGCTTGCGCGATTTTGGTGATGGGCAGGCGTTGATCAATGACCGGCTTGATGCTGCCTTGTTCAATCAGGGGCCACACATGCTCAAGCACTGAATCCACAATGGCGGCTTTTTCAGCGACCGGACGCCCGCGCAACGACGTGGCAAGGACGGCAGCTCTTTTGGTGAGGAGTCGGTTCAAGTCCAACTCCCCCTTCGTTCCGCCCTGGAGGCCGATAACTACCAGGCGACCGTTAGCTGCCAAGGATCGAACATTGGGCTCGAGGTACTTGGCGCCCATGACGTCCAAAATCACATCGACGCCGTTGCCGTCGGTGAGCGCCTTTACTTCCTCGGCGAAATCGCTCTCGCGGTAGTTGATGGCATGGTCGGCTCCCAGAGCCAGGCAAGCGTCAACTTTGGCCTGCGTTCCGCAGGTGACGATGATGCGCGCGCCTAATTCGCGAGCGATTTGAATCGCCATCGTTCCGATCCCAGAGGTTCCCCCATGGATGAGCAGGGTTTCGCCCTCGCGCAGGTGGGCCAACATCGCCAGGTTTGACCAGACCGTCGCGACGACTTCAGGAAGGGCAGCCGAATCGATCAAGCTGATGTTGTGCGGAATGCGCAGTAACTGGCCCGCAGGTATGGCGACCTTTTGCGCATAGCCACCGCCGGTGAGTAGCGCACATACTTCGTCGCCTACCTTCCAGCCGCTGACTTCAGGTCCTACTTCAGCAATAACGCCAGAACATTCCAAGCCGAGGTACTCGCTAGCACCAGGTGGCGGTGGGTAGAACCCTTTGCGCTGCAGGATGTCTGCGCGGTTGAGTCCAACAGCAACGACGGCAACGACGACTTCGCCCTTGCCGGCGATGGGGTCTGCGACTTCGGTCCATTGCATGACCTCGGTGCCACCGGGTTGAGAACAAACGATTGCGTGCATGGGGATTAAGAGTAGATGGCGGGTTGATGAGTGCTCAGGTGCCGGCTGCTAGCCGATGCGCTTTCCGCTGGGCGGCGCTGAACGACCGGTGACCGGCGCTGAAGGCGGCGGCGGGGGCGGCGGGGGAAGGAGGGGCGCAGCCATGGCCGGAGGGGGCAGATCAGGTGCCGCCGCGGTTATCGGAGGAGTCGTTGGGGGTGCCAAGGTAGCGACGGCCGCGGTCTGAGTGGGTTCGGGTAATGCGGTGGGTGCTGGTCCGCCAACCGGTGCGATGAGTGCAGCCGGCGACGGTGCGCGCAAAGTCGTCCCGCCACGCTTTTCAGTAATGGGTGTTCCGGCCGGCGGTGGGAAGAGTCGAGTCATGCCGGCTTCAATGGCACGGCGTCCAGCTTCCAAACGTGCGTTACGAATCTTGACCGCGCGCTTGGTCGTTCGGGTGACTCGTCCAGAGACGAACACGATGCGCGCGGTGATCAAGACGAAGAACAGCGCGACCACGGTGAAAGCGACAACCAACCCCGTGTTCGTGCCCGGGTTTGGTGGGCTCGGTGCGGTTCCACCAGGGCGCAGTTCTTGAATGCCCCCTTCTGCAAGGGGCCAGGTGGCATTAGTTTGCACTAGTCCTGAACGTACGGTGACACTCAAGTTCGCGGGACTTGCTCCCAACGGAATTTGAGCAGACGTGCTTTCATTCGGAAGGATTTGTCCGATGGCCAATTCCGGGATGGAAATCGGGCTTCCATCGGTTGAGGTGCCGCTCACGCTAACGACGGGGGCCACTTGATTGTTCAACGTGTTGGTTAAACGAAAGAACACCAGTTGACCTTGAACGTCCAAGGTGGAAATGGAAATTCCGGGCGGGTTTTGGGTAGCGGCGTGTGCGCTGGCTGCTCCCAAACTCACAACAGCCACAAGCGATATGACAGCGACTAGAAGAAGGCGAATGCTGCGTGACATCGCGCTGATAGCGCCATCGCGGGTTGCCGGGCAACTCGTGGGCGCTAATCCGAAACTCACTGGTGCCCAACGGCCCATATGAGGGGGAAGCCACATAAGGTGAAAAAGATACCGTTGATGCTGGTGGGGATGTAACCCCACTGGGCTGATTGGTTCGTAGCCAGATGGACAATTCTTTGTCCGTTTTGTGCGCAATATCGTGATGATGGAGTGGGAGCCAGCCGTGAGTCGAGGACAACTAGGCGTTGCCCTGGGTGTGGCAGCGCTACTTGCCGGGTGTGGGACACCCACTCCGGTCAGCGCTCCACAGCCCGTGATCACCACTGCTCCCGAGCAACTCCCGACGACATCTCAGGCCAGCCCAACCCCAGAAGTCGTTGCTCCACCACAGTCATCAGCACCAGTTCCGGCACCACCGGTGAGCAGCACGTCAGCACTGTCAGTCTTGGGGACCTTGCGCGTTGCTGGTCGTGGACCAAAGACGGGGTACACGCGCGCCGAGTTTGGCCAAGCCTGGGCGGACGTTGATCGCAATGGGTGCGATACGCGCAATGACATTTTGCAACGAGACCTCACGTCCATTGCGGTGCGCTCAGGAAGTAGTGGGTGCGTGGTTAGCTCCGGGAGATTAGCTGATCCGTACACCGGCACGACGGTGATTTTTGTTCGCGGAGCATCCAAGGTCGATATAGATCACGTCGTTGCTTTGTCGAATGCTTGGCAAAGTGGAGCAGCTCGGTGGACGTTTAACAAACGCATCGCCATAGCAAACGACCCGTTGAATTTGTTAGCAGTCGACTCGAGCCAAAATCGACAAAAGGGCGACGGTGATGCCGCGACGTGGCTGCCGGATAACCGCGGGTTTTGGTGCCAATACGCCGCTCGACAAATCGGTGTGAAGTCGAAGTACGGATTGAGCGTCACAAGCGCCGAAAGCGATGCGTTGACACAAGTTTTGCAACGCTGCCCTAGCCAAAAAGTAATCACCGGTGGAGGACCGACCTCGGTGAGCGGTTTCAGCGATCCCACGGCTAATTCCGGCAGTTCTGGGAGTTCCTCATCGGGAACAACCAGTGGCGCCGGCCTTGATCCGCGGTTTGGTACGTGTTCGGCGGCCAAAGCTGCCGGCTTTGGACCGTATTACCGCGGCCGCGATGGTGAATATTCCTGGTATCGCGATCGTGATAGCGACGGCGCAGTCTGCGAGTAAGTCAGTGACGAACCAGCGTTATGCGATCGGGACGACCACCTCGTTGCGGCGAATAAACGA
>Ga0114967_10001273_pt1 | contig 21007 bp, 19 predicted proteins | sample M_130628_MF_Meta_FD_92639 | JGI IMG/M metagenome (GOLD analysis project Ga0114967, IMG submission 92639) | Freshwater microbial communities from Lake Montjoie, Canada to study carbon cycling - M_130628_MF_MetaG | ecosystem: Environmental > Aquatic > Freshwater > Lake | place: Lake Montjoie... | reverse complement strand
GGTGGTCGATATGATGAGGTAGGGCAGGCCTTTGGTCGTGCTCGTCCAGCGACCGGCTTTAGCTTAGATTTGCGAGGATTGGTAAAAGCACTGCCAGCATTAAAAGTGAAAAAAGCTATTTTGGCGCCTTACGGGAATGAAGCGTCTTTAATCAATAAAATTAATTCATTAAGAGCATCTGGTGAGAAGGTGATTCAAGAGTTGCCAGGCCATGATGTGCATATTGCAGAGCTCAATTGCGATAGAAAATTAGTTAACCAAGCAGGGCAATGGCAACTGGTTTCTGCGTAAGCATTAAATAGAAGTAGCAGTATAAAATTACAAAAAGCACTTAAATATTACTAGGTAGATTATGGCTAAAAATGTTGTTGTTATCGGCACGCAATGGGGCGATGAAGGTAAGGGGAAAATCGTCGATTGGTTGACTGACCATGCACAGGGCGTTGTACGCTTTCAAGGTGGTCATAATGCGGGTCATACATTGGTTGTAGGACAGGGCGATGCACAACGTGTTTATAAGCTCAATTTAGTCCCATCAGGCATTGTTCGTACTGGCGTGAATTGCTATATCGGTAACGGCGTTGTATTGGATGCGGGCCATCTACTTAAAGAAATTAAAGAGCTTGAAGATGGCGGATTAGAAGTTAAAAACCGTCTTAAAGTAAGTCCAGGCTGTCCATTAATTTTGGATTATCACGTTCGCCTTGATGTGGCGCGTGAGTTAAAACGTGGCGCGGATAAGAAGATTGGTACAACGGGTAAGGGCATTGGCCCAACTTACGAAGATAAAGTGGCGAGACGTGCTTTACGTCTTTATGATTTGTTCTATCCGGAACAATTTAGTGAAAAGCTCCGTGATGTCTTGGATTATCACAATTTTGTTCTGACAAACTATCTTGGCGCTGAAGCAGTTGATTTTAATCAGCAACTTGATTCTGCATTAGCAAAAGCTGAATATATCAAGCCTATGGTGGCAGATATTTCCGCTGCTTTATACGATGCGAACAAAGCTGGTCAAAACCTCTTGTTCGAAGGTGCACAAGGTACATTGCTAGACGTTGATCATGGCACATACCCATATGTGACTTCAAGCAACTGCGTATCAGGCCAAGCATCAGCGGGTACTGGCGTTGGTCCAAGTATGTTGCATTATGTCTTAGGCATTACCAAAGCTTACACAACGCGTGTTGGTGGTGGCCCTTTCCCAAGCGAATTAGATATTGATTCTGAAGGCGCGCCAGGCACACAAATGTCTGTTAAGGGCCAAGAGATTGGTACAGTGACTAAACGTAAACGTCGTTGCGGTTGGTTTGATGCGGCTGCACTGCGTCGCTCTGCACGCATTAATGGTTTGTCAGGCTTGTGCATCACTAAGCTAGATGTTCTGGATGGAATTTCAGAATTGCGTATCTGTACTGGGTATCAGCTAGATGGTAAAATAGTGAATATGTTGCCAGTCGGTGCAGATGATGTAGCGCGTTGCCAACCTATTTACGAAACATTACCTGGCTGGTCTGAAAATACCTTTGGTGTTAATCGCTGGGATGACTTGCCAGCAAATGCACGTAACTATCTAAAACGCTTAGAAACCCTATGTGAAGTGCCTGTAGATATTGTTTCCACTGGCCCTGAGCGCGACGAAACTATCGTCTTGCGTCACCCATTTGGGCTGTAATGAAACCTGTTGAAAAACAGCGCATGGCTTGGGCCTTAACTGGCTCAGGTCATTATTTACGTGAATGCATCGAAATTTTCGATAAGCTTGAAGATGTCGACTTATTTCTAAGTAAAGCGGCCGCTGAAATCCTTCAACAATATGGTTACAAGCACAATGTAGGTAAAGTCTATCAAGATAAAACCTCAAGCTCAGTGCCTGTTGAACTGTTTTATCAAGGTGCGTATCACACTGTGGTGATTGCACCGACAACATCCAACACCGTTGCAAAGATGGTTTATGGTATCTCGGATAATTTAGTCACCAATATCTTTGCGCAAGCAGGCAAGTGTCGCGTTCCGAGTATTGTGTTTGCGTGCGACACAGAAGCTGAGCTTGAATCTGAGGCGCCACGTGACAATATGGTGAAGGTTTATCCGCGTCGTATCGATTTGGAAAACACAGCAAAACTCAAAACATTTGAAGAAACAACAGTAGTCGAGAATATGCAGCAGCTCGACACTGCCATTCAGGCAAGATTAGCATGTCTGAAAGCCTCCTCTTTTTAACAGGAAAGTTGGCCGAGAAGAGCTTGCATCAAGTATTAGCAAGCATGCAGCCAGCTCCTTTTAAATATCGCATTACCCAAATTGGCGTATCCGTTGCCGCTCTGATGACCCCTGAATTGATTGCTAGGCGTTTACCCGATGTGGGCGACGCAAGCAAGGTGATTGTGCCTGGATTGTGTTGTGGCGACTTAACGATACTTGAAGATAAATATGGTGTGCCTGTAGCGCGAGGTCCTGTGGACTTGAAGGATCTACCACAATATTTCAGGCGTGGTGGGAAAGCGCCCGACTTATCCAAATATGATGTCAACATCTTCGCTGAAATCGTCGATGCGCCGCAATTAAGCGTTGAAGCAATATTGGCACGTGCACAACACTTTCAGTCGCAAGGAGCCAATGTCATTGATTTAGGCTGTTTGCCGAACACCCCGTTTCCACATTTAGCCGACGCAATTAAAACGCTCAAAGCTGCTGGCTTTAAAGTGAGTGTTGATTCTTTAAATGCGGACGATCTATTGCTTGCAGGGAAGTCAGGCGCAAATTATCTACTAAGCCTGACCGAAAAAACTTTGTGGATTGCAGAGGAGGTGAGTGCGATTCCTGTGTTGATTCCTGCAAAATCAGGGAGTATGCCATCGTTGTATCGTGCCATTGAAGGCATGCTGAAAATTGGCAAACCATTTATCGCCGATGCAATTCTTGATCCGATTCCTTTCGGATTTACTGAATCCATCGTTCGTTACCAAAAGCTACGTAAACGTTATCCTGATATTCAAATTATGATGGGTGTGGGTAATATTACAGAGCTTACTGATGCCGACACCACAGGAATTAATGCGATTTTATTTGGCATTATTAGTGAGCTAAAAATCAATGCAGTATTAGCAACTTCTGTAAGCCCACACGCGATTAATGCAGTTGCAGAAGCTGATCTGGCAAGACGTATGATGTTTGCAGCGCGTGAGGAAAGTCGCTTACCGCGTGATTACACCGCAGGTTTGTTAGGTTTGCATGACCGCAGGCCTTTTACTTATTCGCCAGAAGAAATCTTAGAGTTCGCAACCCAAATTAAAGACCCAAGCTTTAGGATTCAAGTCAGCAAAGATGGGATGCACATCTACAATCGCGATGGCTTATTTAGCGACATTGACCCATTTAAGTTATATCCACATTTAAAGGTTGAGGATGACGCGTCTCATGCCTTCTACCTAGGTGTTGAGCTGGCAAGGGCGCAAATTGCATGGCAACTCAAGAAGCGCTATACGCAAGATGAAGAATTGGCCTGGGGTGTGAATACTTTCGAGAGCAACCAAGAGGGTAAAACGGCTCACCGTGAAGCTTCTATGAAAGAACAGAAGCAAAAGCCATGAGTGCCGTTAATAAAAAGCCAGAAACAATCAACGAAATTATCCTAGTCACAGATTGTGAAGATGGTTCACCATACATTACGCCGTTTGGAGTGCGTGAGCGTGATGGCTTAATCTTAATAGCACCATTTAGACCATCTATCAGTTTAGATAATTTGCTGAGCGGTCGACGCGCAACTATCAACACAACAGACGATGTGCGTGTATTTGCAGGTGCGTTAACTGGTAGGCGCAATTTTCCAATGCAAAATAAAGCGGGGGCTTTGGTGCTCGAATCCGCATTAGCCTATAAAACGCTTAAGCTTGAAAAAGTGGAGGATGATACTCAACGACCTCAGCTTTATTTTAAAGTGCTGAAAGAAGAAACGCTAAAGCCTTTTCAAGGCTACAACCGTGCGCAAGCTGCCGTGGTTGAGTTGTGTGTACTTGTGAGTCGCTTAAATATGTTACCAATAGAAAAAATCAATTCAGAGATTGATTATCTTAGGATTGCGATTGAAAAAACGGCTGGTGATAAGGAGCTAGAAGCTTGGGCATGGCTGGTTGAGGCGGTCGAGAATCATCGTGCGCAATTGTCGGGAGCTAATGTTGCTTAGCTCTCTATCGCCAATCAAGATGTTGGCAAGCGTCACAAGCGTTGAGGAGGCCTTAATTGCACTTGATGCTGGTGTCGATATGGTAGACCTAAAAAATCCCTTAGCAGGTGCTTTGGGTGCCCTTGAATACGACTTGGTCAAAGATATTGTCCTTGCAATTAATCATGACAGTTGCGTAAGTGCAACGATAGGTGACTTAGCAATGGAGCCTAGCTTAATTGTTGAAGCAACAAAGGCAATGCTCGAAACAGGCGTTGATATCGTCAAGATTGGTTTCTTTGGTCAGATGCATCATATTGAATGCTTGGAGGCCTTGATGTCTTTAGCTGCAAAAAACAAGCTCATCGCAGTCTTGTTCGCTGATGAACAACCAGATTTTGCTTTATTGCCAATTATTGCTAAAGCTGGATTTTATGGCGTGATGTTAGACACTGCCAATAAAAACAGCTCAAATTTACTTAATCATATGAGTCAGCTTCAATTGGCCCACTTTGTTTCAAAAGCAAAGTCTTTTACTCTTGAGGTTGGTCTAGCAGGGTCTATTCAATCTACCCATGTAGATGTGCTATCTCAAACACAACCATCTTACTTGGGCTTTCGCAGCGCAATATGTAAGGATGAAATAAGAACTTCGAAAATCGACCCACAGAAAATACTATCGATTAAAAAGCAGTTATATTAAAGCAGCTTCATCAACTAAAACCTTATTTTTGGCATTCATTATTTCTGTCTTAAAGGCTGACAAAGCAATTAGTGCGGCATTAAGAGTTGGTAAACAGATGTCTGAAGACTGGGACATTCAGCTAGGAACCGGTTATACACAGGCCGACACCAAGCTTGATGGATGCACTGGAAAATTCAAACAAACGCTTGTTGGGGTTGATGCGCTGTATTTTTTAGACAGGGCAAATTTGAGTCCATTTTTATTGGTTGGCGCAGGCATTGCTAACAATGACTCCAAATATAGCCTTAACAACAGCTCAGTTGGTGGCTCAAAAACATCATGGATGATTAATGTAGGTGCTGGCATCCAGTATGCTTTCTCTGATCGCGTTGGCTTGCAGGCTAATGTTAGGCATGTATTGTCAGAAGCTAACACATTTTCAGGCAGTCAAAAGAATGTAGGAAATACCTATTTAGATGTAGGTTTAGTTATCAATTTTGATACACCTAAAAAAGCTGTGGCGGTTGAACAAACTATCACTCCACCAAAGAGTATTACTCCAACACCTGAAGTTGTTATGGAGAAGAAGCCTGAACAAGAAGTCCCTAGAGAAAATCCAAAAGAGGAAGAAAATGCTTATGCATACAAGCCACAATTTGAAAAGATTGTCATTTCAATTGAGGCCTTATTTGATTTCGATAAATCAGACCTTAAATTATCTGGTCGCAAGATTTTAGAATCTGCTGTTGCTCAGTTACAGAAAAATCAAGATATTGATTTGGTTTTGGTTACAGGACATGCTGATAAAATCGGAAGTGTTCAATACAATCAAATACTCTCTGAACGTCGTGCTGAAGCGGTTAAAGCTTACTTAGTATCTAAGGGTGTTGAAGGCTCTCGTTTAAAAGCAAATGGTAAGGGCAGTTCTGAGCCAATTGCAAAATGTGATGGTGTTAAAGGGCAAGAGTTAATTGTTTGTCTGCAGCCAGATCGTAGAGTGGTGTTAGCAGCTGAAAAACAACGCAAAACAGCTTGTAAATAACTTGTAATATGCTTTAATTAAAGCCCCGAATCATCGGGGCTTTTTTATGCGAAAAATATGACTGAATCTAGCAAAACAATCGTGGGCAAAACAAATGTGGATTTAATAATTGAAGCCAGATGGCTTCTACCAGTGATTCCACGTAATCAGATTTTAGAACATCACGCTGTCGTTATTCATGAAGGCTGTATTGTTGATATTGCTCCAATAGACGCTGCAAGGGAACAGTATTCCGCCATTAAAACCATCTTGCTCAATGAGCAAGTATTAATGCCAGGATTGATTAATCTTCATGCCCACGCTGGGATGACGCTCATGCGCGGCTTGGCTGACGACATTCCTTTGATGCCTTGGCTAGAAAATCACATTTGGCCGGCTGAACAGCAAATCGTTTCTGAAAAGTTTGTGCGTGACAGTACCTTATTTGGCTGCGCTGAAATGCTGGCTGGCGGCGTGACTTGTTTTAATGATATGTATTTTTATCCGCAAGCCACGGCCGAGGCTGTTTTGCAGGCAGGGATGCGCGCTCAGCTTGGCTTGGTGGTTCTAGAATTTCCAACTAACTATGCCAATAACGCAGATGACTATATAGAAAAGGGTTTGTTGATTCGCGATACTTGGCGCGGCAATCCATTATTGTCAGCCAGCTTAGCGCCTCATGCGCCTTACACCGTTTCGGATACAACCTTTGAAAAAGTCATAACCTATGCAGAGCAGTTGGGTTTGGGTGTTCATACACACCTGCATGAAACAAAAGCAGAAGTTGCTGAGAGTGTTGAAAAGTTTGGTGTTCGCCCCATTAAACGCATGGCGAACTTGGGACTATTAGGTCCTAATCTGACTGCCGCACATTGTGTGCAAATTAATGACGAGGATTTGGATTTATTAAGACTATATGGCTCTCACGTAGCCCATTGTCCTAGCTCTAATGCAAAACTAGCAAGTGGTATTGCGCCGATTAATAAGTTGTTAAACGCAGGCATTAATGTGGGCTTAGGGACAGATGGTGCTGCAAGCAACAATCGCCAAGATATGTTTGCTGAAATGCGCCTAGCTGCTTTGTTGTCTAAAGCAGTTACTGAAGATGCAATCAGCATAACAGCGGCGCAAGCCCTAGAGATGGCAACGATTAATGGCGCAAAGGCATTAGGCTTGGATCATCAAATCGGATCCATCGAGATTGGTAAGTTGGCAGATTTAACTGCCGTGCGCATTGCTGATGTGGAAACTTTACCCTGCTTTGATCCTCTATCTCATCTTATATATGTATGCGGCCGAGAGCATGTGAGTCATGTTTGGGTAGCTGGTGATTTACGTTTTGAGCGCTCAAACCAACAGGCTGGCTTGTATGCCAATATTGAACTTAACGAACTTAAGGAAATTGTATTGCTATGGCAATCAAAATTGAATCAACACAAAGCATAAACGCCGATCCAGCAGAGCTTGAAAAATTTGCAAGCTTAGCGCATCGCTGGTGGGATAAAACCAGTGAATTTAAGCCATTGCATGCCATCAATCCGCTACGCTTAAACTTTATTGATGGCTTGGTCGGCTTGCAAGGTAAGCGTGTTTTAGATGTTGGTTGTGGTGGCGGCATCCTCTCCGAATCTATGGAGGAGAAGGGCGCTGATGTCACAGGAATCGATTTGGGCGATAAGGCGCTCAAAGTGGCTAAGTTGCATCAGTTAGAATCTGGCTCAAAGGTTGATTACCGTTTAATTTCAGTTGAGGATTTAGCCAAGGAACAGCCCGTAAGCTTTGACGTAGTGACTTGTATGGAAATGCTAGAACATGTGCCAGATCCTGAAGCGATTGTTCGTGCTTGCGGACAATTAGTGAAGCCAGGTGGCTCAGTATTTTTTTCAACCATTAATCGCAACCCAAAGGCCTACCTATTTGCGGTGATTGGCGCCGAATATGTGCTTAATATGCTGCCAAAAGGTACGCATGAGTATCAAAAATTCATTAAACCATCAGAGCTATCTTCTTGGGCACGCCATGCTGACTTAAATGTTAGTCAGCTCAAAGGAATGGGATACAACCCATTCACAGACCATTACTCATTGGGCGATGACGTTTCAGTCAACTACCTCATTCACACACTCAAGTCTTAATATGATTCTATTTGATCTCGATGGAACGCTGGTTGATACCGCGCCAGATCTTGGTTATGCGCTCAATTTGCAACGGGAGCGTCATGGTTTAGTGCCTATGCCTATGGAGGCAATTCGTCCTTTCGCATCGCATGGTTCAAAAGGGTTGCTAAACATCGGTTTTGGTTTAACTCCTGAAAATGAAAATTTTGAGGCGATGCGAGTTGAGTATTTAGATTTATACGATCAAGTATTTACACGTTCACCAATGTTGTTTGATGGGGTGGACGAACTGCTAGCAAGCCTTCAAAAACGCGATATCAAATGGGGGGTGGTAACTAACAAACCAAGACGTTTTGCCGCGCCATTAATCGAGTCTATGCAATTAAGTGCGCCTATGGCTTGTTTGGTATGTGGCGATGATGCCTCTCTACCTAAGCCTGCTCCAGACACTCTATTGATGGCCTGCGAGCAATCTTTGGTAAAGGCTGAACTGTGTTTTTATGTGGGTGATGCAGAACGCGACATTGAAGCCGGAAATGCTGCTGGGATGAAGACCGTTGTTGCCATGTGGGGGTACATTGATATTTCTGATCAGCCATTAACATGGGGTGCTGATTTCGTCATTAATCAACCAATAGAGCTTGTGACTTTGTTAAATAAACACTTTAATTAAAGCTTAGCGTAAGGGTTTTTTCTAGTGCTTCAATTTCATCATCACTTAATTTAACGCCACTTTTTCCCGAAATTAAAAACACATCTTCCGCGCGCTTGCCCAAAGTGTTGATTTTCGCAGTTTGAATTTGCACTTCATGGGTTAAAAATGCATAAGCAATGGTTGACAGTAGGCCCGGTCGATCTCCAGCAATAATCTCAAGCTTATGATTGTTGCTGCCAGGAATGCTCTCTAACGTTACATTTGATTTAATCGGCATGTGTTTGACTTGCCTGCTTAACCTGCCTTTTGCGGGGGCGCTTAATAACGTGTTGCTACGTAGACTGGCACCAAGTTCGTACTCAATATAGTTTAATAAATCACGATAGCTTACTGATTTATCACTATGATCTAAAACTAAAAAGCTATCTAAGGCATAAGCGTTTTTAGAGGTGTGAATTTTAGCTTCCAAGATGGTATAGCTGATACGCTCAAAGAAACTGCAAATGCACGCAAACAAATCATCACGGTCTGGTGTGTAAATCATTACTTGAATCCCATCACCTGCAGGACTTAAGCGCGCCCTAACAATTGGTTCTTTTGTGTCCACGTGCCTCAATAAAAGCCTGCTATGCCATGCAATTTCTTGGCTGGTGTGTCTAAGAAAGTACTGTTCGCCTAAGTTGTTCCATAGCGGAAGATAAGAGCGCTCCAAGATGCTGTAATGTCTAAGTGTGGCCTGAGCATCAGCCTTTCTTGTCGCAATTTCATCGCTCAATCCACCAGCATCACCAGTTAAGAGACGTTGTGCGCTTAAAAACAAGGTTTCTAGCAACTTTGCTTTCCAAGCATTCCAAACCTTTGGGCTTGTTCCACGAATATCAGCCACAGTCAGTAGGTAAAGTGCAGTTAAATGGCGCTCATCTATCATTTTTAATGAAAACCCCTCAATCACTTGAGGGTTCGACATATCAGACTTTTGCGCTGTGCTTGACATGGTGAGGTGCAATTCAACCATCCAAGCGACTAGCTGACTATCTTCTTTGCTGAAGCCGTGCCGTTTACAAAAGCTTTTGGCATCCGATGTGCCAAGTTTAGAATGATCACCACCGCGCCCCTTGGCAATATCGTGAAATAGCGCAGCCAAATAAAGCAAATGAGGCGCATCAAAAGCCGCAAAAAGTTTGCTACATAATGGAAATTCATGGCTAAGCGCTTTGATTGAAAAGCGCTCTAAGTTGCCAAGCACATGCAAGATGTGCTCATCGACTGTATAGACATGGAACAAGTCATGTTGCATCTGACCAATAATTCGGCCGAACGCGGGTATGTAATTACCCAGTACGCCATAACGATTCATTCTTTTGAGCGTCTCGGTGACCCCGTTAGGCTGTTTGAGTATCTCGATAAACGTAGCTTTGTTTTTAGGGTCTAGCCTAAAGTCACGATTGACTAAGCTTTTGACGCGCTGCAATGTGCGTAGCAATGAGGCGCTAATGCATGTTAATTCAGTATGTTGTTGCAGCAGTAGGAATATCTCAAAAATACATGATGGGTCGCGCTGGAGCAGCGTATTAGATTTTGCGCTTAACTGGCCGTTGTATGACTCAAATCTAGCGTTGATAGATTTGATTTCAATTGCTTCAGGCAAAGCCAACTCTTTTAGCAGCTTAAGTAGAATTTCATTAAATAAACCAACCGCTTTTGCGCTTTTATAATAGCCGCGCATCAATTGCTCACTGGCGCGGTGTCGCTTGGTATTAATAAATCCTAATTCTTCTGCTAGTTCATTTTGCAAATCAAAAATGAGTCTATCTTCACGGCGTTTTGCCATGTAATGCAAGCGAATACGCAACATTTGCAAGTGTTGCTCATGCTTAGCGATTTGCCTGAGTTCGGATTGGCTAATCAGACCGTGTTTAACCAACGCCTTCAAATCGCCACCCAAGTTTAGGCTACGTAAAATCCAAATCACCACTTGTAAATCGCGCAGGCCTCCAGGGCTTTCTTTGATGTTAGGCTCAAGGTTGTAGGCCGTGTCATCAAAGCGAGCGTAGCGCTGTTCTTGCTCATGAAGTTTGGCCTTAAAAAACGCACCAACATTCATTAAGTGAGACATTTGCGCTTGAAAGTTTTTAAATAACGATGGATTGCCAATAATAAGGCGGGCTTCGAGCAAGCTAGTTTGAACGGTTACATCTTTTTTAGCTTCGGTAGTGCACTCATCTAGATTTCTAACGCTATGTCCAACAGCAAGACCTATGTCCCAAAACAAGCCAACCACTTGCTCAATGCGTTCATTGAGGCTGGCATCAGGATTGTTGGGCAATAAAATAAGTAAATCGACATCGGAGTAGGGGAACAGCTCACCTCGACCATAACCGCCAACTGCAACAAGGCAAACGGAATCAGTTAATTCGAATTGAAGCCAAATCTGCTGAAGCACATCATCAACAAGCTTAGATTGTTGCTTGAGTAACTTACGGCTGTTTTTGTGCTTAAAAAAATCATCACGAAGCAGGGCTTGGTTCTGCTTTAGATTTTCACGCCATGATTTTGCGTGAATTTCTTCTTGGCTCTGTTTTTGATTGAGCTGCATCGAGCGATTTTTAGTTGTTAATAAAACTTGGCGCTAATGGAGCGCCTTCAGATACCGTTAACACTTCGTAACCAGTTTCTGTCACTAAAATGGTGTGCTCGAACTGGGCCGAGAGGCTGTGGTCTTTGGTGACTATTGTCCAGCCATCGCCCAATTGCTTGATAAAGCGCTTGCCTGCGTTAATCATCGGCTCGATAGTGAATATCATGCCTGCTTGCAATTTAAGCCCCGTGCCTGCTTTACCATAATGAAGTACTTGCGGGTCTTCGTGGAATTTCTTTCCAATTCCATGGCCGCAAAACTCTTGCACCACACTAAAGCCATTTTTTTCTGCATATGATTGAATCGCATAACCAATGTCACCTAATGTTGCGCCTGGCTTTACTTTTGCTATACCAAGCCACATACATTCATAAGTCACTTCACATAAGCGTTTTGCTTGGATCGAGGGCTCTCCAACGTAAAACATACGACTGGTATCGCCGTGATAACCGTCTTTGATGACGGTTATATCTAGATTCACCACATCGCTATTTTTAAGCACTTTCTCTCCAGGCACGCCATGACAAATCTGATGATTCACTGAAGTACAAATGGATTTAGGGTATGGCACGTGACCAGGAGGAGCGTAGTTAAGTGGCGCGGGAATGGTCTTTTGCACGTTCACCATATAATCGTGGCATAACTTGTCTAGCTCACCCGTTGTTACGCCTGGTTTTACATAAGGCGTGATAAAATCAAGCACTTCAGAAGCAAGCTTGCCTGCGATGCGCATTTTTTCAATGTCTTGTTCGTTTTTAATCGTAATTGCCATAGTTCAAACTTAAAGCCATTCAGGCTAAGGTTTTCCTTGAGTTTCGAGATGTGCTTATGGTAGCATACTGCACCTGTTTCGCTGGTAAGCAATCAGCAAAGCGGCAATGATTAAACTCTTGGTGAGTTACAGGATTTAGTCAATTTTATTAATTACTTAGCTTGATTAATTGATTTTTGCAATTTTTGCATCAATAATTTTTTAAATACATCATGTTCCTAGTACAGGGTGTTCGCTTAGGCGAATGTTGTTGGGAGCATGTGAGCTATAACCCTTACTGGAGACTTTTATGTCCGTTACTATGCGCGAAATGCTGGAAGCTGGAGTTCACTTCGGCCATCAAACCCGTTACTGGAACCCAAAAATGGCACCATTCATTTTTGGCGATCGCAACAAAATCCATATCGTTAACTTAGAAAAAACATTGCCTTTGTTTGAAGACGCATTGAAGTATGTGCGTCAACTTTCAGCAAACAAGGGTCGCATTTTGTTCGTTGGTACAAAACGCCAAGCACGTGACATCATGCAAGAGGAAGCTGTTCGCTCAAACTGTGCATACGTTAACTATCGCTGGCTAGGCGGTATGTTGACTAACTTCAAAACAGTTAAACAATCGATCAAGCGTTTAACCGACTACGAAAAAATGCTACAAGATGGTAGCTTGGAAAAATTCGGTAAAAAAGAAGCATTAGGCTATAAACGCGAAGTTGAAAAACTTTCACGTTCTATCGGTGGCATTAAAGAAATGGGTGGCTTGCCTGATGCTATTTTCATCGTTGACGTTGGTCACGAAAGCGGCGCTGTGACAGAAGCAGCTAAGCTTGGTATTCCAGTGATTGGTGTTGTTGATACAAACAACTCACCTGATGGCGTAACTTACGTTATCCCTGGTAATGATGACTCAAGCCGTGCTATTCGCTTGTACGCTCGTGGTATTGCTGATGCAGTGCTTGAGGGTCGCAACCAATTCATCGCTGAGATTGTTAAGTCTGCAGACGAAGAACCAGTTGCTGCTGCAGAAGCTGCAGCAGAGTAATACCCCGTCAAAAAGGGGCTTAGGCCCCTTTTTTTGTATCTAATACTTTTGAATGAAATGGCTTTTAAGTGATTCCACCCTTAAGCCAAGATTATATTTAAGGAGTTTTAAATGGCTGAAATTACCGCATCAATGGTAAAAGAATTACGTGAGCGTACTGATGCTCCGATGATGGATTGTAAAAAAGCGTTGTCAGAAGCTGACGGCGATATGGACCGTGCTGAAGAGATTCTACGTGTTCGTTTTGGTAACAAGGCAAGCAAAGCTGCTGGCCGTGTTGCTGCAGAAGGTACAGTTGGCGTTAGCATCAGTGCTGATGGCAAAACTGGCGCAATGATTGAAGTTAACTCTGAAACAGATTTCTGTGCAAAAAATGATGATTTCTTAGCTTATGTACGTGAATTAGCTGTTGTTGTTGAGAAAAGCAATCCAGCAAATATCGAAGCGGTTGCAGCATTGCCTATGAATGGCAGCACTGCAGAAGATGTTCGTACACAATTGGTTGGTAAAATTGGTGAAAACATTACACCACGTCGTTTTGTTCGTTTAGCGGCACAAGGCAAATTGGCTTCTTACGTTCACGGTAGTAAAATCGGCGTTATCGTTGACGTTGTTGGCGGTGATGACACACTTGGTAAAGATGTCGCTATGCATATCGCAGCTGCAAAACCAAAATCACTGGATGCAAGCGGTGTTGACGCAGCATTGATTGAAGCTGAGCGTCGCGTTGCAATCGAAAAAGCAAAAGAAGCTGGTAAGCCAGATGCAATGCTTGAAAAAATTGCTGACGGTACTGTGCAAAAATTCTTGAAAGAAGTGACTTTGTTAAGCCAAAACTTCGTTAAAGATGACAAAGTAACGATTGAACAGTTATTGAAATCTAAGGGCGCTTCAGTTGCTTCATTCACAATGTACACTGTGGGTGAGGGCATCGAAAAAGTGGTCACTGATTTCGCTGCTGAAGTAGCTGCTGCTGCTAAGTTGTAAAAAATAATTGCGCAGCGAATTTTTAGCTGCACAATGTTGTAAACTCGCAAAACGATGATATCCAAGGAGAGCTTGGCGTCATCGTTTTGCACAATAGAACAGGAGTTTTATACCGTGTCTGCACAAACGCCAAAATACAAACGCATCTTATTAAAGCTTTCTGGCGAGGCCCTCATGGGTGATGATGCTTACGGCATCAATCGCGCCACCATCAATCGTATTGTTGGTGAAGTTAAAGAAGTCGTTGATTTAGGTGTGCAAGTCGCGGTAGTGATTGGTGGCGGCAATATTTTCCGTGGTGTTGCGCCCGCAGCAGAAGGCATGGATAGAGCAACTGCAGATTATATGGGTATGCTCGCTACCGTAATGAATGCCTTAGCGCTTCAAGATGCGATGAAACACATTGGCTTGGTCAGTCGCGTTCAATCAGCACTCAATATCGAACAAGTTGCAGAGCCTTATATTCGTGGTAAAGCCATTCGTTATTTGGAAGAAGGCCGGGTAGTGATTTTCGGTGCGGGCACAGGCAATCCATTCTTTACAACAGACACAGCCGCTGCCTTACGTGGTCTTGAAATTAGTGCTGAGATTGTGATTAAGGCGACCAAAGTAGATGGTATCTACACGGATGATCCTAAAACAAATCCTGATGCGATGCGCTACACCACCGTTTCATTTGATGAAGCAATTGGTAAAAATCTAAAAGTGATGGACGCAACAGCCTTAACGCTCTGCCGCGACCAAAATCTCCCAATTTCAGTATTCAGTATATTCAAGCAAGGCGCATTGAGGCGTGTTGTGATGGGTGAAGATGAAGGCACTAAAGTCTTAGTTTGAAAATAATTTAACGCCTAAAAATAAGTATGACCAAACACTCTTAATTTATATTCAATTAAGTGATTAGCAAGGAGAAGTGAATGTTAGCGGAAGTAAGATCAAATGCAGAACAAAAAATGCAAAAGTCGCTAGAAGCGCTTAAAAACGATTTAGGTAAAGTACGAACTGGCCGAGCCCACACGGGCTTGTTAGACCATGTCATGGTTGAGTACTATGGCTCCATGGTTTCTGTTAACCAGGTAGCTAACGTAACATTGGGCGATGCACGTACAATTAACGTTCAGCCTTACGAGAAACCATTGATAGGCAAAGTTGAAAAAGCCATTCGTGATGCTGATTTGGGCTTAAATCCCGCAACCAATGGTGATTTGATTCGCGTACCAATGCCAATGTTGACAGAAGAGCGTCGCAGAGACTTGATTAAAGTTGTACGCACTGAGGGCGAAAATGCCAAAGTTGCCGTACGTAACATCCGACGCGATGCCAATGATGCGTTAAAAAAGCTAATTAAAGACAAAGAGATTAGTGAAGATGATGAACGTCGTGCACAAGACGAAATTCAAAAAATCACTGACAAAAGCGTTACTGAGATCGACAAGATGCTTCAGGTTAAAGAAACAGACTTAATGGCTGTTTAAACCATTTTTAATGCGCTTATTTATCATCTACATGGAGCTTTAATTGAGCATATTTTCTAGCTCAACAAGCGCTATCCCCGATACACTTGAAATTCCTCGCCACGTTGCCGTCATTATGGATGGCAATGGGCGTTGGGCAAAAAAACGCTTTTTACCTAGGGTTGCTGGACACAAGGTTGGCTTAGAAACAGTGCGCGGTATGATTCGGCAATCTGTTGATATTGGAGTTGAATATCTCACCTTGTTTGCTTTTAGTAGTGAAAATTGGCGTAGACCGCCTGAAGAAGTCAGTTTTTTAATGAGCTTATTTATGGAGGCTCTGAAGAAAGAGGTGATTAAACTGCATAAAAGCAATGTGCGCTTTGTCATGATTGGCAACAAAAGTGACTTTAATGAGTCGCTATCACATGAAATTACAGCCGCTGAGATATTAACTGCAAGCAATACAGGATTAACGCTGACCATAGCAGCTAATTATGGTGGTCGCTGGGATGTGCTACAAGCAGTTAACTCCATGCAAAAAGCCAATCCAAACATGGCTGGAGCCTTCACAGAAGAGCATCTAAACCCCTACTTATCAATGCATTACGCCCCAGAACCTGACTTATTCATTCGAACTGGTGGAGAAAAACGAATTAGTAATTTTTTATTATGGCAACTTGCATACACTGAGCTTTATTTTACAGATACGCTATGGCCTGACTTTGATGACGATGCTTTTAAGCTCGCCATACAATCCTATCAACAACGGGAGCGTCGCTTTGGACGCACCAGTGAACAATTGGCTAACCCATAAATGCTTAAAACTCGCCTTATCACCTCATTAGTTCTTTTCTTAACCATTGGCGCTGCTTATGTTTACTTGCCACCTTTATATTGGGCGCTTTTGGTACTAGCAGTTACTTCAATTGCCGCATGGGAATGGGCAGGGCTGTCCAAGTTTAACAAGCCTTTCAGCTTTATTTATAGTGGCTTTGTTTTACTTTTGGGCTTGTTTGTCATTCTTTACACGCCACAATTAATGCAAATTGTCATCGTATGGGCAGTGCTAGCTTCAACGATATTCTGGCTTCTGATTGTTCCATTTTTATTAGCCTTTACACCTACCATTAATAATCGTTTCATCATGGCCGTTCTTGGTTTAATTGTCATTATCCCTTTTGGTTTAACGATGATTGCTTTACGTGAGATTAATCCATTATTGTTGGTTGTTTTTGCGATGACCGTTTGGATTGCAGATAGCGCCGCTTACTTTGCAGGAAAACGCTTTGGTAAACACAAGCTAGCGTCTAGCATTAGTCCAGGAAAAACATGGGAGGGCGTGCTTGGTGCATTCTTTGCCATTTCAATCTACGCCTCCTTACTTTCTTACCTAGCGCATCAAAGTTATTGGTTTGTGCTCGTATTTTTAGGGGTGATGGCACTCAGCATCATGGGTGATTTATTTGAGTCAATGATTAAGCGCCAAGCGGATGTCAAAGATAGCAGTCATTTATTGCCTGGTCATGGCGGTGTTTTAGATCGAGTTGATGGCTTGACTTCAAGTCTTCCATTGGTCATGTTCTTGTTAACACTACCTATCTACTACAATTTATATTTGTATATTAAAGCAGTTGTGTTTCATGCCTAAATTGCAACAAGTCACCATACTCGGTGCAACAGGCACCATCGGTGTAAATACTTTAGATGTGATTTCACAACATCCTAATCGCTTTGCTGTCTTCGCTTTAACTGCTAATCAAAACGTTGATACACTCTTTGATCAATGTCAAAAATTCAGCCCCCTATATGCTGTGATGCTAGAAGAGAAAGCCGCTGATCAGTTATCGCAAAAGCTTAAGCAATCTGGAAGCGAAACTGAAGTGCTTTGCGGGATGGCTGCTTTAGAGTTTGTTTCGGCACATGAAAAAGTTGATGCCGTCATGGCCGCCATTGTTGGTGCTGCCGGCTTAAAACCTGCCATTGCTGCAGCGAAGGCAGGTAAGCGCATTCTGCTGGCTAATAAAGAAACACTCGTCATGGCTGGTAGTATATTTATGCAAGCCGTGAAGCAGGGCGGAGCAACGCTTCTGCCAATTGATAGCGAGCACAACGCAATATTCCAAGTCATGCCCCAGGACAAAGGTTCAAACCTTGCTGACGGCGGTGTAAAGAAAATTCTTCTTACGGCCTCCGGTGGTCCGTTTCGCCAAGCAAGTGCTGAAGAACTCAAGCGAGTTACTTTAAAGCAGGCTTTAAATCATCCTAATTGGGTGATGGGGCCAAAAATTACCATTGATTCGGCTACCCTTATGAATAAGGGCTTGGAGGTGATTGAAGCTCGCTGGCTATTCAATGCATCGCCTGATCAAATTGAGGTGGTTGTTCACCCACAAAGCGTTATTCACTCTATGGTTGAGTATGTGGATGGCTCAGTGCTTGCTCAGCTGGGCAACCCTGATATGCGCACACCGATTGCTTATGCATTGGGCTATCCAGAACGACTGCAAAGCGGTGTAAGTTCTCTCGATTTATTCAAAATTGCACGTTTAGATTTTGAAGCACCAGATACAAAAAAATTCCCATGTTTAAGATTAGCATTTGATGCATTAAATGCTGGCGGAAATGCAGCGGCCATCATGAACGCTGCGAATGAAGTCGCAGTTGAGGCATTTATCAAAGAAAAAATCAGCTTTACAGACATTCCTGTGCTAATCGAGTCAGTTTTAGAAAATAGCAGCATCAAGCCAGTAACCGATCTTGAAATGCTCGTCTCGTCTGATCTCGAAGCTCGTGATTCAGCGAATGCATGGATGGCGAAGGCAATATGATTACACTGGCTGCATTTGTCATTACCTTGGCAATTTTAATTGCGATTCACGAATATGGCCATTTTCAGATGGCGAGATTGTGTGGCGTAAAAGTTCTTAAATTTTCAATAGGATTTGGCCGTCCAATCTTTTCTAAGAAGTTCGGTTATGACAAAACTGAGTTTGTCCTTTCCGCTTTGCCTTTTGGTGGTTTTGTAAAAATGCTGGATGAACGAGAGTTATCTGAGCATGAAAAGTCATTAATAAATCCTGATGAATTAAATAGGGCATTCAATCGCCAATCAGTCTATAAACGCATTGCTATCGTTGCTGCAGGTCCATTAGCTAACTTATTACTTGCAGTTGTATTGTATTGGATACTGATGATGCAGGGCACTGTTGGCTTAAAGCCGGAAGTGGCAGATGTCGCTGATGGTACTGCCGCTAGCACTGCGCAAATTCATAAGGGTGACCGCATCCTCAATATCGCTGGTGAAGATGTAATGTTATGGCAAGACATCCAATGGATATTAGTTCGGAATGTATTCAAATCGGCATCAGTAGAGGTTCAAACTATTGATATTGATCAACAAAAACACACTCGCCGCATTGATCTGACTGGCATTAACGAGTCCGATTTGAACGCTGACTTTTTAGCAAAACTTGGGCTAAAACCCTCAAGACCAGTTGTTGAACCAATCATTGGCAGTGTCATTAAAAGCAGCGCGGCAGATAAGGCGGGGCTTCAGTCGGCTGACAAAATTTTAGCTGTCAATGGGACATTGATCACTGATTGGGAGTCTTTGGTCACCATTATTCAAGATAGCCCAAACGAGATGCTTAACCTAAGCGTTGAGCGAAGCAATCAAATATTAATGCTTAGAGTGACACCTTCTAGCATTAACAAAAACGGTCAATTAATCGGTCAAATTGGTGCTGCGGTATTCATGGATGAAAATATGATGCGTGGTTATTTGATTACCAATCATCTTTCAACCCTAGAATCTCTGATGAAGGCTGTTCAAAAAACCTATGAAACATCAGCATTTAGCCTAAAAATGTTGGGCAATATGTTAACTGGGGACGTCTCAATTAAATCGATCAGTGGGCCAGTCACAATTGCAACCTATGCAGGCCAAAGCGCTAATTTAGGTTTGAATGCATTCATTGCCTTTTTGGCAGTCATTAGTATTAGTTTAGGCGTGTTAAATCTACTACCAATCCCTGTGTTGGATGGGGGACATTTGTTGTATTATATGGTTGAATTAGTGAAGGGTAGTCCAGTTTCTGAGCGGACAATGGAAATTGGCCAGCGCATTGGTTTAACAGTCTTGGGATTGTTGATGGTATGTGCTTTATATAATGATATTAATAGATTGATAGTGGGCTAAGCCTAATGATTTTAAAAGACAAGCTATGTTCTAAGTTAAAGCAATTGCCAGTTATTGTGATTGGTTTATACGCCTCGAGTGCTTTTTCAATGGAGTCTTTTGTTGTTAAAGACATTCGTGTTGAAGGCATTCAGCGCACAGAAGCTGGTACTGTATTTAGCTACTTGCCTGTTAAAGTCGGTGAAACCATGGATGACGACAAGGCAACGCAGGCGATTAAAGCCCTTTATGGCACAGGCTTTTTTAAAGATGTCCGGGTCGAAGCTGATCAGGACGTTCTGGTCGTCACCATTCAAGAACGCTCCGCCATTGCACAGATTACCTTTAACGGTAACAAATCATTCCCTACGGATAAAATGAAAGAAGGGCTTAAGCAAATCGGCCTTTCTGAAGGCCTGATTTTTGATAAGTCTATGCTTGATCGAGCGGAGCAGGAAATTAAACGTCAATATCTTTCGCAAGGTAAATATGGCGCAAGTGTAAAAGCAAGCGTTAGTCCATTAGAGCGCAACCGTGTTGGCCTTCGCTTTGAAATTGAAGAAGGCGCTGTATCTAAAATCAGAAGCATTAATATTGTGGGTAACCAAGCCTTTACTGAAGAAGAATTGCATGAGCAATTCAAGCTCACAACACCTGACTGGCTGACTTGGTGGAATAAGAACGATCAATACTCAAAACAAAAATTAACGGCTGACTTAGAAACCTTACGTTCTTTCTACATGAATCAAGGTTATCTAGAGTTTAATATTGATTCCACCCAAGTTTCTATTTCTCCTGACAAGCGTGATATATATATTACGGCAAACATTACCGAAGGCGAAAAGTACACAGTCACTGGAATAAAAGTCGCTGGCGATACGATTATTCCAGAGGATGATTTACGTAAGTTAATTACTCTAAATACTGGTGAAGCCTTTAATCGTCAGAAGATAACAACCTCAAGCAAATCAATGAGTGATAGGCTTGGGAATGAAGGCTATGCTTTCGCCAATGTCAATGCGGTGCCTGAAGTCGATAAAGAAAATCATACAGTTGCCTTTACTTTTATGGTGGATCCAGGTCGTCGCGTTTACGTCCGTCGCATCAACTTAACTGGCAACACAAGAACACGCGATGAAGTGATTAGACGCGAAATGCGCCAAATGGAGTCATCGTGGTATGGCGCAGACAAAATTACGCGTTCTAAGCAACGTTTAGATCGCTTGCAGTATTTCTCTGACGTGAATCTAGAGACACCAGCTGTACCTGGCACATCGGATCAGGTTGACGTCAATGT
>Ga0114967_10001272_pt1 | contig 21011 bp, 17 predicted proteins | sample M_130628_MF_Meta_FD_92639 | JGI IMG/M metagenome (GOLD analysis project Ga0114967, IMG submission 92639) | Freshwater microbial communities from Lake Montjoie, Canada to study carbon cycling - M_130628_MF_MetaG | ecosystem: Environmental > Aquatic > Freshwater > Lake | place: Lake Montjoie... | reverse complement strand
TTAAACCTGCCCGATTCCACAGCACTGCGCCACGCTCTGGATTATTTTTATCCCGCCATGACAGCCCTCTGGCAGAGTCACCTCCAGGGCGAACTGCGTTTCGTTCCTCTGAGGGAGACCTTGGATCGTCAAACTGGAATGTATGCTGCGGCCAAACGCCTCAAGGACGATGAGGGTCAAGAGCTCGTTGCATGGCACTGCGTTCTGGAGAAGTGCATGAAGCGCACACTTTGGAATTTTGCCCCCGGCCAGCCGCTCACGCACTTGGCGATCGAAGCGCGCACACTGCCCTCTGGCGCGGGCGCTCCGGGCTTCCAAGAAATCCCGCTCATCTGCCAGGAGGCTTGCAACCACTTGGTTCCCGCCTGCCGCGAGACGGTAAAGAAACGGGAGCGTCTCGAAAGCGCGGAGTCCCAGTCACCCACTCAAAAGACCGCCGCCACCTGAGGCAAGCGCAGGATGGTGATCGCAGCGGTCACCGTAATCATACTCGCGAGCGTGGAATAGAAAACGGCGGCGGCTGCGAATTCCGAGTCCGCTTGGAATTCATGAGCGAGAAGCGCCGTGTTCACTGCCGTCGGAAACGAGGCGCTGAGAATCATCACGATCGCCTCGGTCCCACGGAATCCGAAGGGACGCACAAGCGCTGCCGCCACCAACGGACCCGCGACGAGCCTCAAACCGACCGCCCAGGCGATTCGTTTGAAGCTCTGGTTCACTTTGGTTTGAGCGAGTTGTACACCGAGCGTAACCAGCGCAATCCCCACCAGCGCCTGCCACAAATAATCGATCGGCGTCCACAGCCAGCGCCATTCCTGCACGGGAATATGAAAAAAACGAACGAGCAGCCCGCTCACCGCTGCCCATATTGAGAGTTGACGCCAAATCGGAAGTGACGCTTTGCGGGGCTCTCCAGTGGCCGAGGCTAACACAAGACCGATGGTGAAGGTGCTTAAGTTCTGGGTAACAATTACGAAGACTTGTAGCAAAGGCCCTACAGCAGGGTAGGCGAGCGCCATCAAGGGTACGCCATAATTACCTGAATTATAGAACATAGTGGCGAGCTGCAAACCCCGCATTTGCCCACGTCCATAGCCGCAAGCCTGCGCCACCAGCGCGCTGAGAACGAACATCACGCCTATTACCGAAAGCGTAAAACAAACCACACGCGTCGCCTGCGCCCCATCCAGCGTTGAGCTGACAATCTGGTGAAAGATAAAGGCGGGCACCACCAAGTGAATGTTCAGCTTCACCAACGTGCCCAAATCCAGCCGAAAACTGCGCTCCAGCACCCACCCCGCTCCGACCAATAACAGGATTGGAAGGAGGATTTGCGTAAATACAGTCCAAATTACCATTTCAGATTATTCCGTTATGGCTGATGCAAAAAGCCCCGAGCACGTATGCCCGGGGCCCTCTAAATTTTAGAGTAAAAACTGACGCCCGCCGCTACTGGAGCTGGGCGAGAGTGGCGTTAATCAGGTCGAAAGAAGGCAGCTCTAAAGGAGTCGGCGTTTGCTCCGAGTACCGCACGATTCCCTCTTTATCGATGACGAAAGCAGCGCGTGCAGAAGCCGAACCGATACCCACGAGGTCAGGCAAAAGAACGTCGTAAGCCTTGGAGACTTCCTTGTTCAAGTCGCTGGCGAGTGCCACGGAAATATGTTCTTTCTGGGCCCAAGCTTCCTGCGCGAAAGGGCTATCGACGCTAATACCGATGACCTGCGCATTAAGATCGGCGTAGGCCTTCAGCCCGCCCGAAATGTCGCACATTTCTTTGGTACAAACGCCAGTGAAAGCCAGCGGGAAAAACAATAAGACCGTGTTACGATGTCCAATATTATCGGAGAGTTTAATATCTTGAAGACCTTCAGCGGTCTTGGTCTTCAAAGAGAAGTCTGGGGCTTTGATGCCGGATGGAATTGCCATAATAGTATTTGCGTTGTGCGCACACTGCTTTAGTTGAGGCTGCCGCGCAGAGCAACTGTAAAGCGTCCGTGGCGCCGGCCTCCGTGAAGACGAACGTACGCACATCAAAGAAGCGGAAGGTGAGGCTAATTAGCATTAAAAGCTGATTCAACTCTTTAGCATTGCCCGCAGCGATGCCTTTGTTTTGAGTACAAGATTCCGCCTGCGTTATTTGGGCGGTATCTACGCTCTAGAAAACGCTCTACAAAAATGCGCATCGTTTTGAAGTTTGGCTCTGGGATTCTTGCCTCAGTCAAGGGAAACACCCTGGACAAAAGGCAGTTCCACCGCCTTGCCTCGGAGGTCGCCGCTCTCATCAAGGCAGGTCACCAATGTTTGCTAGTCTCTAGCGGAGCAGTCGCAGCCGGTCTGGGCGCTCTGGGAATCACCAATCGCCCCGAAGATCTTGCGCTTCGACAGGCCTGCGCTGCGGTGGGGCAATCCAAGCTAATGGCACAATATGCGGAATGTTTCGCCGAGCACGGATTGCAGGTTGCACAACTCCTTCTTACTCACGGCGACATAGATAGTCGCACCCGCTCAAGCAATGTGCACAACACTCTCACACACATTCTGAAGAATTGCTCGGTGGTGCCCATCATCAATGAAAATGATTCTGTCGCTACTGAAGAGCTAAAGTTTGGCGACAATGACAGACTTTCCGCCGAGGTCGCCATCCTCGCACACGCCGACTTGCTCATTTTGCTCACTAGCGTCGAGGGCTTGCTCGACGGCCACGGAAAACGCATTCCTCAAGTCGACAATGTCGATGCCGTCGCAAAGTTTGCGCATGATGAAAAGGGACGCCTCTCGGTGGGGGGAATGGTGTCCAAATTGCAAGCGGTGAAGCTGGCGGTTTCCGCAGGGATCCCGACGGCGATTTGTAGCGGGCGCAAAGCAGGACAGATTGCAGCACTCACCGCGGGACGCAATGTGGGCACGCGTTTCTTGCCCTCGCCCCTTTCACCTCAATCACTATGAGCACGCTCTCGGAAACCATTTTAGATTACGGCCGCCGAGCCCGCGCCGCAGCAAGAGTGCTCGCTCGCAGTTCGACTGCTCAGCGCAATGCCGGAGTGGTCGCCATGGCGGACGCGCTGGTTGCATCAGAAGCAGACATCCTTGCCGCAAATGCCCTTGATCTCACCCAAGCAAAAGAACGAGGCCTCTCTGGAGCCATGCTGGAGCGCTTGGCACTGAATCCGAAGCGGGTCGCCGCAATGGCCGAAGGCGTACGCCAAGTCGCAGCCCTGCCGGATCCCGTGGGCGAGATTATCCGCCGCTGGACTCCTCCGAATCAATTGGAAATCAGCAAAGTGCGCGTCCCAATTGGCGTGGTTGGAATCATCTACGAATCCCGCCCAAACGTCACTAGTGACGCCGCTGTCCTCTGCACCAAGACCGGCAACGCGACGATTTTACGCGGTGGCTCGGAATCCATTCGCTCCAACATCGCGATTGCGGCGGCGCTCTCCCGGGGGCTCGCGGCGGCTGGGTTGCCCGCGGACTCTATTCAGCTAATCCAAGTTACTGATCGGGAGGCGGTTTCACACCTATGCGCGATGGATCGCTACCTCGACGTGATCGTGCCCCGAGGAGGTAAGAGCCTGATTGAAACCGTTGTAAGCCAAGCTCGTATGCCAGTCATCAAGCACTACGACGGCATTTGCATCCTATACGTGGATAAGGAGGCGGACCCAGCCATGGCGGAGGCCATTGTGGTGAACGCAAAGTGCCAAAGACCTGGTGTTTGCAATGCGGTGGAAACCGTATTGGTCCATCGGGACGTTTTGGGTAGATTTTTGGAGCAAACTGGCAAATCGCTCGCAAATCACGGAGTGGAATTGCGCTGCGACCCGGAAACGCTGGCGGCAGCAGCACAGATTGAAGAGCTTAAGTTACATGTCGTATTAGCTGAGGAGCAGGACTTTAAGACTGAATTTTTGGAGCTAATTCTTGCTGTGAAGGTGGTGGGCGGCTTGGAGGAAGCACTAGAGCACATCGAAGAACACGGTTCCCGCCATAGCGACGGCATTATCACAGCAAACCCATCCACGGCAGAACGTTTCCTTCAGGAAGTCGACTCCTCGACCGTCTACTGGAATGCGTCCACTCGGTTCACAGACGGAGGCGAGTTCGGGTTCGGGGCGGAGATTGGAATTTCGACAGATAAGTTGCATGCCCGTGGACCGATGGCGCTGGAGGAATTAACGACTTACAAGTATCAATTAAGGGGAAACGGCCAGATCCGCGCCTAAACCAAACCATGCAAGCGTCCATTAAGCTCTCACTTAAAAAAGCGTTAACCACTGCTGCCAAGTTTTTTACATTCGGCGTCATGCTACTTTGCACCCAAGGCTGTATGACTTTTAGCGAGGTCAAACTGGACGCCAATCTCGAGGCCGCACGGGTCAAGCTGATGGAAGGCGCCATCACGAGAGATCAGGGCGTTATTCAACCGCTGCTAGCTCCGGATTTCGCTTGGAGGGAGGATGATGCGCCGTTGGACGAAGAACCCTACGATTTCTGGAACAGGCACAAGTTATGGCCTCAATTCGGGGCTCTTTTGAAGGAGCAACCCGTTCTTCGCAACGGCTTGATGAAGGTTCCAAGAGATTCGATTAAAGAAAGTTACAAAGGCCCAAGAATGGCCTGGAGACAGGTGGGAGGAGAATGGCGGCTAGCCTATTTCTTCGCGGGTGCCCCACAAACGCCTTAGTGTCGCTAAAAACAGCGGCGCGCAGCCTTACATAGGCTAACACATTACTCGCGAGGGGTTCCGTTTATTCCCCCGTTTTGTAACGGTCGGCGACATTTACATTTCCGTTACAAGAAAGCCGAGATTCGAAATAATGCCTTAACAAAAGGGCGCTTTAATGGGCACTGCGATGGTTCTCCCGAATCATCTCAGAACAACCAAAATCCGGCCCATGAAAACTGCAGCTACCCTCCTAACCGTTGCACTCAGCCTCCCCTCGTCCTTGTTGGCGGCCACATTACCGCCGCCGAATCCCGCGACGCTACCTCCACCTGCGTCGCAGCCCCCTCAACCGCCGCCGAACTCGCCGCCGCCTCAACCCCCAGGGCGCGCCATCGCCGATGCCGGCCGTTTCGCCACCGTTATTCCTGGGCTGACCGCCGCCCAGAAAACCGATTTCGCCGCTGGGAAGGTCGAGTTCCTCAACGTCGAGACAGTCGAGGGTGGTCTTGCACCGATCTTCAACGACGTGTCCTGCGTGGCCTGTCACTTTCAAGGCGGAGCTGGTGGAGCAAGTCGCACCACGGTGACGCACTTCGCCCGTTTGCTCAAAGGCGTTTTCGATCCGATGACCGAGTTTGGCGGTCCGCTGCTCCAGCGCCGTGCAATCGCTCCGGTATTTATGGAATTCGTTCCGAAGGAGGCGACTATTGTCGCAAGACGCCTCACAACGCCCTTGTTTGGAGCGGGGCTGATCGAGGCGATTCCTGATGCCAGTCTCCTCGCCAGCGCAGCCGTCGCGAAGCCTGACGGCATCAAGGGAAAAGCTGCTTTGGTGAAGGATCCCATCAGCGGAGAAATGCACGTCGGACGTTTTGGGTGGAAAGCCCAGCATTCGAGTTTGGACGGGTTTGCCGCAGATGCTTACCTGAACGAAATCGGGGTCACGAGCCGCTATTTCCCGGAGGAAAACGCCCCCAACGGCAACAAGGCGCTCCTCGCCAAGGCTGATAAAGTCCTTGATCCCGAGGATGCTCTGTCCGCAGGCGCGGTGAAGTCCGACCTCAATCTGGCCGCCGACTACATGCGCCTGCTCGCTCCGGTGCCTCCGGCAAACCCGACGACGGCAAGTCTCAACGGCCAGGCGCTCTTCACGCAGGTGGGTTGTGCGGTTTGCCACACTCCGGCGCTCTCCACTGGAAGCTCACCTATCGCAGCGCTTTCCAACCAAAAAGTGCCGCTTTACTCCGACCTCCTGCTCCACGACATGGGGAAGCTGGGTGACGGAATGGTTCAGGGAGCCGCCAACGCAAAAGAGATGCGTACGGCTCCTTTATGGGGACTGCGCCTGCGGGACGCCTTCCTTCACGACGGTCGCGCTTCGACTGTGGATCTCGCGATTGTCGAACATGATGGCGAGGCCAAGGTTGTCCGTGATCGTTACGTGGGACTGACCCCGGCAAAGCGGCAAGCGCTGCTAGCCTTCCTCAATTCCCTGTAGCGAGAAGCAAAGTGCGTCTGTAAATGGTGTGCAGACGCACTTTGTGCGGGGACGAACCTGTGGGTTAGACCAACCAGTTGCGCAATGAGTATTCACTTCCAGTAAGGTTAAACTCCACGGGCACCCGCTCCGGGTAGCACTCGCGCTCCAGCCCGTTTTCCAGCACCTTGACTTGGAAACGCACCGCTTTGCCCCCGTTTAACCCCAGCTTCTCCAGTGGAATACTCAATTCCACGACCTCCTCTATTGCCACACCCGGGCAATCCGTCTCCTCTGCGTCGGCAGAAATCCAGCGATAAGTCCCCTTCCCTTTCGCTTGCAAGGTGGGAATCAAAAGGGCCGCTTGTGTTATGCCATGAAACTCAATGCGCAACGACACATTCTCCCAACACGTAAGATCTAAGCGGATGTACACCGCCTCATTATCGTTTCCAAAATGAAACTGTTTGAGCATCCGATCCGAGCGGTACATAGCCCCTTGCTCACTTCCAGCGACATAACAACCCGCCCCCATCCAATCAAAGTAAGAGGATTGCCGCCCAGTCAGCTTCCGAAACACGGGTTGCTGAGGTTTGCGGTACAGCGGGGTCACTCGCATTGCGGTAATAGGCTCCTCCAAAATTGAGGGAGGAAGCTTGCCGCAAAGCGTGTACACGTTTTTGAGATGCTGGCGGAACAAGTCGTCAAAAAGCGCGTCGTTGTCTGTGGAAAAATCTGGGCCGTACCACCAGAACCAGTCGCTACCCTCGGCGGCGTAGATTTCTTGAAAAGCCGCTTCTTGCTGCTCTGGGGAAAGGTGCCCAGCATCCACTTGCGTTTGCAAAAACTCCCGCGTCTCACCCAACAAGTTCCACGCACGATTTTCCTCATCCTCGCCGATCCAGATGTCAAAGTTGCTCGATATCCAGGAACCGGTGTGCAGCGTGTGAATTGTCTTTTTAGGAGGCTCTGCAGCAAGGGCCGCCTCAATAGTCGCCGACTGCAAAAGCGGTTCGGCGAGCACTCCCGCATACAGGGCCCGTAAAAAACCCTGCCCGCCGTCTGCAAAAGTTTCCCACGCGTTTTCGCCGTCTAAAATGAGCGGGATAATACCGCGTTGCTCCGGCAATACGTGCGCGATGTGCTTGAGGTGGTGCAGCAGGTGGCGGGCGGCGTCCTCTGGCCGGTTTTTCGCGGCCATAAACCCGATGAAGTCCGAAAGCGGCTTTTCCCTGAACACCGCCTGCACAGAGGAAGCGCCATGTTTAATGTTCCACCCTTGGAAAAGCTCGAGGTGATCCGTCTGCTTTCCGTGCAACTCTGGATCCTGAGCAAGCGAACGGAACAAATTATCCTCGTCAGAACAAAAATAAAGAATCCCCGCCTCGTGTAACAAAGGCACCAACTCCGGCGCGATAGATCCCTCGCTGGGCCAAAGCCCCCTTGGAGGACGCCCAAAAAGCTGCTCGTGCTGCCGGACAGCCAATTTAAGGTGCGCAGCCGCGTCGGTGGGCCAGTGAAAGCGACGGGGAAACTTGCGCCCGGGCATGCTGCGTTCAGCCATCGCGCTATCATACACCAGAGGCAGAATCGGATGATAAAACGGGGTCGTGGTAATTTCCGCCTGACCGCGTTCCTCAGCCTGCCGGTACAACGGGATAATCTGTGAAAGAATAGCCTGATGGATGTCCAGCACCCGCTCTTTTTCCTCCTCCGTAAAGTGGCGTCCCTTTAGTTTTAACGCCGTTAACTCCGGATACAGCCGCTCCGCCGTGTAGCCGCACCATGCTAGGTTAAACCACACTTGAAGATCCAAAAAATCCTGAGCCGACCAGTAGCGGATTCCTCGCCGGGCTTCCTCCAGCTCAAACGTAAGGCCCCTCTTATTGAGCAACTCAAAGTAGCGTGGATACGGCTTTAGTAAATTGTCCCAGTGGATTTTGAAAAAGTTTTCCAGAATCCCCAACTTCTCATACTCCTCCAAGCGTGCGGCGGGCTTCCTCGCCCAATCTCCCCACAAATCGCGCACCCGATTTTGCGCGAGCTCCTGAATCTGAAGAAGGAGCACCGGAGTCATGTTGAAAGTCACCCGGACTTCAGGGAACTCCTCGAGGATGGAAACCATGTCCAAGTACCCTTTAACCGCGTGTAAACGCACCCAGGGCATCATTGCCGTGCGAGTCGCCGGATTCACGTAATACGGCTGATGCATGTGCCAAAGAAAAACAGCGTGCGCCATCCCTAATCTCTAAAGCGAACTCGCCTCTGCGGCAATGCCAAGCCTCAAGCACTATGCGAATTTACTGCGTCAAAAAATGCGTCCGCCCAGCTATTTCCCCTCAAAAACAACCTTTCATTTTATCCAAATGGGTGTAACGAAATCGTGCACGCATGAAAACACCCCTACTCACTATCTCCCTCTCTCTGGCCCTCGCGTTCTCCGCTTGCGCCGATTCCTCCCTAATCCTTAACGGCGTGCACAACTGCTGCAAAAAGTGCGACACCGGAATTTCTGACGCCGTTGCAAAGGTCGCGGGAGCCACCGCGCAGGTAGAAAAAAACAAGGTCACCATCACGGCCAAAGATGATGCTACTACGAAGCAGGCGATGGCTTCACTCGTGGCGGCCGGTTATTATGGCGAAGGTGCAACGGCCCCAGAAGTCGCCGATGCAAAGGTAAAATCTGCGACCATCACTGGGCTGCATTTATGCTGTGGCAAGTGTGTTACGGCCACTGAAACCGCATTGAAAACGGTTGCCGGCTTTTCCTCGCACACCGCCACCAAAGGCGCTGCTTCTTTCACCGTGGAAGGCGATTTCAGCACCAAAGAACTCAACACGGCCCTCCACCATGCGGGATTGCACGGGACCATCAAGTAAGGGTTCCACTCCGATATTCAGCAACGCACGAGTGCCCGCGACTTGGCACACGAAAACCGCACGCACTCGGCGTTGTTCGCTCGCTTTATTGGCGCATCCTTTGGCCAACCGTGAGAGAATCTTCCATGAACTGGCTTTTTCTCTCCATCGCAATTCTTTCAGAGGTGCTGGCCACTTCCTCACTGAAGGCATGCGAGAGCTTCACAAGATTCTGGCCCAGCGTGCTAGTGGTGAGTGGCTATGCCTCCGCCTTTTACTTTCTCTCCCTGACCCTTCGTACCATCCCGATGGGCATCGCCTACGCCATTTGGTCGGGCGTGGGAGTGATTTTAATCTCGCTAATCGCGTGGATTGTTTACGGACAGCGCCTAGACAGCGCAGCAATCGTAGGGATCTGCCTTATTGTCGCGGGTGTGGCCGTGCTCAATCTATTCTCAAAAACCGTCACGCCAGCCTAGTCGCTACGCATCACTGCAACTCCCCGCTGGTAATGGCGTACAAACGCCCGCCCCCTCACTTGGCCTCTAGCGATAGCATCTCAATCAAGGGCGCAGGATCCGGCAAGCCGTGCGGATGGTGATCACCTCCCTGCTTCGGGAAAACTTTGAAGCGTCCGCCCGACTGCTCCCAAAGTTTCACAATCGGCTCCGCGTTATCTGCGTAGGGCACCACGGTGTCCGCTGTGCCATGGACGGAAATTAAGAACACACCCGCTTTTACTGCGGGTTGAAGACCGTCGCTAGGGTGGATCGATCTGGCCTGCGCGTCCTCATCATTCTCAAAGTGAAAGACCGTCTTGTAACGGGTCCAGTCTCCGGCACCGCCCTTGCCTTTTGCGGTGAGCTGAAAACCGCCCGGCCAAGAACGAATATCACACACCCCATTATCCAGATACAGCACACTCACCCGATCGGGATGCAGTCTAGTCCATGCGTTTACGTAAAGGCCACCACGGGAAATTCCAAGTAAAGCTGGGCGCGCAGAAAGGCCCCGCTTCTCGTGCAACTCTGCATAAACCTTCTCCCACACCCCCATAGCTTCGGGCGAGCCGAACTCATTGCTGACCCCGACGTACGCAACGTGCCAGCCTTTCTCAACGAGGCCGTCCTCCAACGATTTGAGATGCCCCGCGAATTCTCCCACCCAAAGCCACGGCTTTCCCGCAGCAGGATTGTCAGGAACCTTCAGCGTGACGGGCTTGCCCTCTATGACGAATTTTTCAACCGTTGCAGCGGAGGTCCACCCGACGCAGGCGAGCCAGAACAGGAAACTGATTAAGGGGGATTTCATAAGATTTCATTTAGGGATTTGTGCCCAAGCGAGGCCAGCGTCAATTCAACGAATCAATAGAATAAAGTCCGCAACTTGTGCGGCTGAACGGGGTTTTTCACAGTTCAACAAAGACGCTCCTGTAACCCGCGAACTCTCACAGCCTTTACTCCATGAAAACCCCAATACTTTTCACTGCCCTACTCACAACCGCCCTCCAAACCCTGTCTGCAGCCGAAAAACCGCTGCTGGCGATTCCCGGGAAGGTCATCTACGAAAGCAAACTCAACTCCGACCTTAGTGATCCATGGAAGAGCGCAAAGGGAAAGTGGGAAGCCGTCGACGGAGTGCTGCGCGGCGCTGAAAAACCAGAAGACAAGCACGGAGCCGTCACCAGACTACCAAACAAACTGGCCGACTTCGTGATCGAATACGAAGTGAAATTCGAGGGAGCAAAGAGCACCAGTCTCTCCATCAACGCGGTGAAAGATCACATGGCGCGGATCATGATCACGCCCCAATCCGTCACGATCCAAAAAGACGACAACGACCACGACGGTCCCGATAAGGCCGTAGTATTTGCTAGGTTCTCCGCTCCAATTCAGCCCGGGACCTGGCACTCCGTCCGCATGGAAATGGTGGGCGATACCATGCTTGGAAAGGTGGACGACCATACCGCGTGGGGCAGCAACGACCTGTTTAAACAAGACCGTATGTCTCCTGGCTTCACCGTTGGCGGGCAATCCGTGGACTTCCGTAATCTGAAAATTTCCGAGGCCACCTTGAATCCCGACTGGGCCAGCGTCCAAGCCACCCTTCCAAAACCGGGCGAAAAAATGGACATGCCGGAAGGGAAACCCGGTGCAAAAAAGCCGGGTACAGACGCCAAGTGATTCGGGTTCAAGTTGACCCAGAAACGCATATTCTGAGTGGATAGAAATCAACTCGAATCTTAATCCACCTCAGCCTATTCACCAGTGGCGGCGAGCCTAAAAATTCGCTCCCCTTTTTAATGAAAATCATGCGACGCCGTCGCAGGTAGCGTCGAGGGCAGCGCTCGAATACCTTGCGCCCGTAAATGCGTCACCCCCTCGTTTTGCTGCACCACACCTTCGATCCGCAAAAATGCTTCCGCCGCGATGAGCAATCGGTGGCGCTCGTAAAGCCCAGGCGAAACGATGATGTTCGAAATCCCGCTCTCGTCCTCCAGACTCAGAAAAACAAAGCCCTTCGCAGTCCCTGGACGCTGACGGCAAATCACCATTCCAGCCGTTTCCAAATACGAGTCGTGCGCGGCCTGTCGGAGTTCGGCTGCCGTCCAAGCGTTCGGCAATTGAGTGCGTAAAAACTGCATCGGATGTGGGCCAACCGTCACACGCGTGGTGGAAAAGTCCGCTTCCAACCGTTCCTCAGTGGTCATGGGCGTAAGCGGACACCCCGCCGAAGCCGCTGCTTGAACATCGCGCGCCGCCGCCAGGGAAAAAAGATCCACTTCCACAGGCTCCTGCACCTGCCAGAGAGCCTCGCGCCGATGCGCTGCCAACCCCTGCAGCGCTCCTGCACGCGCCAACGCCCGCAACTCGTCCCGATTCAAACCCGCGCGCCGCTGAAAATCGGCCATCGTTGCAAACGGTTGCGCCTCCCGTTGCCTCAGCAGCGCCTCTCCGTGCGCCACAGATAACTCGCGTATCATACACAACCCGAGCCGCACCGTGCCATCATCCACCACCGTGCAACGCCACTGCGAATGCAAAACCGCCACCGGAAGGACCCGCAACCCGCGCCCTCTGGCATCTCGGATAAGCGTGGCACTAGAGTAAAAACCCATCGGCTGGTTGTTCAACAACGAGGCATAAAACTCTGCAGCACGATGCACCTTCATCCAAGCACTCGCATATGCAATAAGTGCAAAACTAATCGCATGGGATTCCGGAAATCCGTAAAGCGCAAACGAACGCATCGACTGCAGTATTTTCTCTATCAACTCTTCACCATGATTGCGCTCACGCATTCTAAGACGCAGTCGGTCCGCAACCCGTTCCATGCGTTCCTTCGAGCGCATATCACTAAGCGCCCGCCGTAATTCCTCAGCTTCCGGCGCGGTGAACCCCGCGATAACCATGGCAATCCGGAGTAATTGCTCCTGAAAAAGCGCCACTCCCAAGGTGCGTTTCAATATCGGCTCCAAATCAGGATGCAGATAGGTCACCGGCTCTTTTCCAGCCCGTCGTGCAAGATATGGATGCACCATGTCTCCTTGGATCGGCCCGGGCCGAATGATCGCCACCTCCACTACGACATCATAAAAACAGCGGGGCTTCATCCTAGGCAAAGTCGCCATCTGGGCTCGGCTCTCAATTTGGAAAACACCCACAGTATCCGCATTTTGCATTAGTGCATATGTGGCAGCGTCGTCCTTCGGGATAACTGCCAAGTCCACGGGACGCTGCCGGTCCGCGCACAACTCCAGAGTGTCCTGAAGAACCGCCATCATCCCCAACCCCAACAAATCCACCTTTATAATACCCAACTCCTCACAGTCATATTTGTCCCACTGCGCAACAACACGCCCCTCCATCGAGGCGCGTTCCAAGGGCACAATCGACGACAACCGACCACGACTCAGTATCATCCCACCGGAATGCTGCCCGAGATGGCGCGGCAATTTACGCAAAGATTCGTACAGGCGCAGTGCCGCCGGGGCGCGTGGATGCGACGCGCTCACCCCTGCCTTTTCGAGTTGTTCCCTGACCGCAAGCGTGTTGGGAAAATCGCCACTGGCAAAAAGCGCCGAAAAACGCCCCAGCACCGCCGGGGAAAAGTTGAGTGCCTTGCCGATCTCACGCATGGCCCCTCGTCCTCGAAAAGTGATGACGTTCGCCGTCATAGCGGCGCCTTCGGGCGAATATCGCCGGTAAACTTCCTGAATGACAGCCTCCCTGCGCGGACCACTAGGCAGATCCAGATCGATATCAGGCCAACTCGTGCGCCCCTCGGAAAGGAATCGCTCAAAAAGCAGTTCGCACGCTATGGGATCACAAGCGGTGATCCCAAGGGAGTAACAAACCGCGGAATTAGCTGCAGAACCACGTCCCTGCACAAGGATGTTGTGGCTGGTGCAGAAGTTCACCAAATCCCAAACTATGAGAAAATATCCTGAAAATCCGAGTTGTGAAATCAGGGAGAGTTCGCGCTCCAGTTGGGCCATCACCTTGCGTCCAAGGTGAGAGTAACGCGCCCTCGCCCCAGCCATCGTGACGGTGCGCAAAAAGGAGGCCATTGTTTCCCCCGGCGGCACAGGGTATTCGGGGAATCCATAGCCCAGATCTTTTAGAGTGAAGGGCAGGGATTCCGCCAGACGCACCGTATTGCTCACCGCCTGCGGACAATGCGCAAAGAGACGTTGCATTTGAGCAGGCGGACGCAAATGACATTCGTTATTGGACGATAGCGCCTTTCCAGCGGCATCTAAATGCGTGTGGATACGCATACAGGTAAATACATCGAGGACTTCGCGATCCTCTCTTCGGGCAATACTCACGCCTCCGGTGGCAAGTGGGGAAAGTCCTCGCTCGGTGGCCAACTCGAGCAGGCGCCCATGCAAAAAAGCCTCCCCACGATGCAGATGCCGCTGAAGTTCGATGTACACATTTTCTGGACCGAACGCAGTCTCCAACCGCTGCACAGCCTCCAGCGCAAGATGCGACTGCCCAGTTTGAAGAGCGCGCTGCACCGGCCCTTCATGATCACCGGTGAGCGCTACAAGTCCTTCGGCAAACTCTGGCAACTCTTCCCAAAAAACCGGCGCATTTCCCTTCGAACCTCGCAAATGCGCGCGAGTGAGCAAATGACAAAGGTTGCGATAGCCCGTTTCAGAGCGAACCAACACAGGAAGAACACTACCGTCGGCCAACGTAAGCTCAGTTCCGGTAATCGGGCGCACCCCCGTATCCGCGGCCGCCTTGTGAAGGCGAGGGATCCCGTAAACGCCGTTACGATCAGTCAAGGCTAAGGCTGACAAGCCGAGATGTGCCGCCTGCTCAACAAGCGCAGACGGATGCGAGGCCCCGCGCAAGAAGCTGAATGCACTTCGTACATGAAGCTCTACGTAATCCGAGCTCACCGCCTCAACCTCTTTGACGGCCACACCGCCGCATCGTAGCAGCCTTCGACAAGCCACGCGCCAGCGGGGGCGACTCCCGTGACGTTCAAACAGAGCCTGTACAAACCACGCGCTGAGCCACCCAAAAGCACGTCCCACTGCTCGCTATGCCACGGGTGCGAATCCCACCAGTCGCCCGAAAGCCGGAACGGTCCCCGGCTTTCCACCACCGGACCACTCACCACGCCGGATGCCACATAAGCGGGTTGATGCGCCTGTAGCTGCACCTGCGCTGCCAATGCCGGGCGAAACCGCCTCAACGGCAGCCCCAACAACACGCCATTGAGGGAGCTCACACCACCACTAGGTTCCTCTACCGAAGAGGTTTCCCTCGCCACAAACTCACTCGTCGGATCTGCTAGGACAAAGACGTCGCTCCGGTACGTATTGCTTGCCACCGGAACACCGACTCGATCTTCGCCCACAAGTGCGCGCAGCCGAGCCAGCGTTTCGCCAAAACGGTTCGGATCTCGCAACGGGTTTTCAAACAGTGCCAACTGCTGGGAAGCGGGCGTGGTCGCCTCAATTTTCAAAATTGCTCCGGTGAGGGACGCCTCAAATTGGAGTGTCTCCAAATGGGTTTCAAGGATGCGCAAAAGCACTGCCTCCTCGCGACTAGGGGCGGGCACAGTAAATCGGCGTTCGTACGTCCCGCCATTATCGAGAGTAAAACGCAGCAGCAACCCCGCAGCAACCCGATGAAGCAAACGCATGCGCGAGCAAAGCTGCTCCAACATTCGGTTAAGCGTAAATAGAATTGGCGCGACGGTTTCCACCGGATGTTCAAAATCCACCGCTAGTTCCAGTGGCTCGGAAAACGTTTCCACACGCAGCACACTTTCGCGCGAATCCCGTGCAATCTCCCATAGGATGCCAGCCTCTGGACCTAGACGTTCGAGCGCAGCTTGCCGGGGCAGACGCAGCAAATCCCCCAACGTCGATAGCCCCCAGTCGTGGAGTTGGCGACACAGTAACCCCGACACCCCCAGTTCCTCAAAACGCAACTCCTCCACAAATGCCTCCGCCGCCTCCACCACACGCACCGGTTGCGCCCTGCGTGCAGCACACAACGCCAGCCCCGGTCTCAGCGCAACTCCCAGCTTCGCCTCAATGCCTTCATTCACACGCAATCGCAGAAGCGTTTCCTCGCCCCATTTCGTCCAGTACTCCACACCCACACCAGTCCCTACGCCCCGCAAATCAATCATCCAGAGGTCATTCGCTTGCTTCTCGACTCGCGGCGAAAGCGTTTCGACAAACTGCAACAGCCGCCGCCCGAGCTTCGCCTCAGCCACCTCCGAGGCCAAAAGCACCACCAACTGCGCACACCGCGCCATCGCCTGCGTCGCCACCATCCCCGCACTCACCCCTTGCGCCTCTGCGCCCGCACTCACCTCCAGCAAAACGCCCCGAGTCGAACCTCCCTCAACCACCGCCACGAACTGCGACTTTTCAGCCGGAGCCTCCAAAAGCGCCGCTTGCAGTCGAAAGCGCGGCACTATCAGCGCCGCATAATGTTGATTAGCAGACATACGTCAATGAAGTTTCACACTAATTCCCGAGCAAGACCCTGCGCTGTAGTGTTTTATGGCTACTCAAAACCACCACCCACGCTACCCACAAATGGCTCATCGCCTGCGATTTCCCCTCTGCCTCTGCCCTGCCGCTACGCAATCTTACGGAAACCGCCCGCCACAAGCGGCGTACGTCCACGGACAAACACCTGCACCAAGGCCTCCCGCCGCAGCCCCTCGCGGGGACGCTCCAAGGCGTCCAACGTCCAATCACAGCCCACCGCAACGCGCACCCTCGCCCCCTCCACGATCGGAGTCGGACTCAACACCACTAAAACGTTCTCGCGCTGCTCCACCAAACGATGAAACCGGTGCCAGTGCGAACCCGAAACCCGCTGCAACGCCTCCGGCGAAACGCCCTGCAAATCCAACACCACCCAAGATGCATTCCCGTCGCGCAACAGTAAATCTACCGACTTGAGCGCCAGCAACGCCTCCCCGCAACGCACCCAAAGCATTCGTCGCAAGCGCTGCGACTCCCAGTCCGCCACCTCCAAAGTGTCGCCCGCATCCACCCACGCCCCAAGCCACCCCCTCTTCGCAGAAGCCTCCAACAGTGCATCCATAATCAACCCCGCCCCACCGAGCCCACCGCAGATTTCCGTAACCTCACCCAACCGCAGTCCCTGTGTCTGCGCATCCCACTCCTCCACGCCCGTACTCAAAGTCTTCCGCGCCGGCTCAGCCTCCCACGCAGGCGCAGTTCCCACAAAACGTGCAGCCAACAAGGCGCGCAAATCCGCTATCACCGAAGGCCTCTCCCCCCCTTCCCCCCCTTCCACCCCTTCCACCCCTTCGATCTCGAGCACCTTGACCGTGTTCATTGCCCACCTCCCTGCCGGATTAATCCGCGAAACACTCCTGCGATACGCACGCTTTCCGCTGGGAAAATCATGTCCGCATACGCAGGGTTACTTGCACGCAGCAGCACTTCATCTGCCTGCGAGGGCAGCACACTTTTACCCTCGGCACTCCAGAAAATACGCTTGAGAGTCGCCTCGCAATCCCCCCCCGCTCCGGTGGTAATCACCGCAGCAATCTCTCCCTGATGCGCCTCTGTCCCGGGCCGCAACAGTACCAAGTCGCCATCAAAAATACCATCACCCGTCATTGAGCTGCCCTTAATGCGCAACAAAAAGTCACCCGGTTGCGACCTCAGCACCGAGCCTACCCCTACAGACTCCACCTCTTCGCTGGCGATCACCTCTTCGAGAGGCCCCGCTGGAATCGCTCCCAAAATGGGTAGCAACAACAAACTCGGAGCAGTCTGCGGAAATGCGGTGATTTTGGAATGCGCGCCGCTGCACAACAACCTCCCTTCTTCAGTGGAGACCACCAAGCGCTGCCGCCCCTTGACTCCGCCCCCCTGAATCTCAACGACGCCCAGCCGCTCCATGCGTTTAAGCGTGGGAGCGAGGCTACTTTCCGCCCTGAGCCCAAGGTCGGAGACAAGATCTGAGACAAAGTTTGGCTGCCGGAGGCGCTCACGCCGCACGACGGCGTCCAGTACGCGCCGCTGCGCGAAGGAAAGACTGGAGGAAAATGGGCGCGTCATAATATCATGTAATAACACGATAGATTGAACAACGCAATAGAGCGCACACATTTTTTCACCTCCCCACTGCTTAGAAGCCACCGCGAAGCAGATGACACCCCGACTGGGAAAAGGTAATTGACACAGAGAGAAGGTTTTCCACCATATTCCTCCAGCAACCATTCTTTGCTTCCTCTTTGTTTCAAAAACAAACGCCAATCAAGCGCCTTAACAGGGTTTTCTTTGCCTTTTTAACGCCCTGCGGCTTCGATAACATCCCCATATTCAAGCCCTACCTTTATGAAACCGTTCCGCATCCAACCAAGCTCCCGCCTGCAAGACGTCCGCTATGAAATTCGCGGTCCTCTAGCCAGACGCGCAGCTGAATTGGAAAAAGCTGGTTATGAGATCATTAAGCTAAATATCGGCAACCCAGGCGCCTTTGGTTTTCGAGCACCAGAAACCATGCGATTGGCCATGATCGAAAACCTACGTGAAGCCGATGCCTACTGTTATCAGAAAGGAATTTTCCCCGCCCGAGAGGCGGTAGTAATGCAGCAGCAAACTCGGGGTGTTAAAGACATTACTGCCGATGACGTATTCATGGGAAACGGTGTTTCAGAACTCATTCTATTCTGCCTTTCGGCCCTCTTGGAAACCGACGACGAGGTTCTTATTCCTAGTCCGGACTATCCGCTATGGACCGCCGCAACCACGCTTCACTCTGGGAAAGCAGTGCACTACCCCTGCCACCCAGAAAAAGGTTTTGTCCCTGATCCACAGGAAATCCGAGCCCTAATCACCCCAAGAACCCGAGCGATTGTTGTCATCAATCCCAACAACCCCACCGGAGCCGTCTACCCACTGGAAGTGGTCACTCAATTGGCTAAGTTAGCTGAGGAGCATCATTTGGTGATGTTTTCAGACGAAATTTACGACCAAGTTCTCTTTGACACGGCCACGCACGTCCCGATGGCTACCTTGGTCAAAAAAACCCTCTGTGCGACTTTTGGCGGCCTCTCCAAAGTATACCGAGCCTGCGGTTTTCGGGTTGGCTGGGTGAGTTTCACGGGCGAAAAGGACGGGGCGCGGGAGTACCTCCAAGCGTTGGAATTGCTGGCAAGCCTCCGGTTGTGCTCCAACGTTCCCGGCCAATGGGCTGTTCAAACCGCGCTCGGCGGGAAGCAATCCATTAACGAATTAACTCGGCCGGAAGGCCGGTTATGGAAGACGCGCAAGGCCATTCAGGATGCGGTGACCCATTCTCCCTTTCTTTACTCGCAAATCCCAATGGGGGCCATGTACGCATTCATCGGAGTCAATCTCACTCGCATTCCTCACTTCGACGACCAGAAATTTGCCTTAGAATTGCTGGAGCGCAAACACGTCCTTGTTGCGCCGGGAACCAGCTTCAACGTGCCATACCACAATCATTTTCGAGTCACATTACTACCAGATTGGGAAACTATGCGTGATGTCTTCGAGCGCATTAATGAACTCCTGCTCGAATACGCCGCAGCTCCCCATCATCCCACCTCAGTGACGGCGACTCTTCCCGCTCCCAACAGCTTAGCTTCGGCGTAGGCGCGCTTGAATAATCGCCGCAAGACGCTCTTCCAAATCAGGGTGCCGATCCAGAAGACGCTCAAAACTGCCGTGGCGCAGCAACAGCAATTCACAAGGCTCCTGCGCGCGCACACTTTCAGCATCCGGCACGCCGAACATCAACGAGTTTTCTCCAAATACCGCCCCCGGACCTACTTGGATAACCCTCTCGCCATTTCGTAAAATCTCAGCTCGGCCTTGGAGTAACAAGTAAAAGCCATCAGCCTCCACGCCTTGCTGTTGCACAAAAGCGCCCGCTTCGATGAAAAGCCGTTCCAGCATCCTTGATGCCTCACTTAACAACGTCTCGGAAGCCAATTTAAAAACCTCCACACGTCGAATTAGAGAGTGATCCTGATTGCGCTGCGCAATATTTTCCAGCAATGCCTCTGCGCACGCCTTTGCAAAAGGAGCGTCTTCGATCGTAGCCTTCACTTCCTGTAATCGCACCCCAGTGCGCAGCTTTTGACGGATGCCGTCGAACAAAGCCCTATCGGCTTCTGGATCATGAAACGCTTGGCCAGGCACACTGTATTCGCTCACTCCGCGCAACGGCAGGCACACCGTCGCCGGTCCAATGCAGGCGTTTACCTTTGTCGCGATCCATTCACCAATGCGGATGCATTCCTGAGGAGAAGTTCGCATCATGACTAAACCGTCTCCAGCATCCAAAAAATGGCGCCCCTCAAAGGACTTAGGAATAGAATCCCCGCGCAGATGAACCACATCGGTCCCACCGGGAACAACGACACAGGGCACTCCCGTCCTTGCCGTTGCGTCCATCCTGTCGTGGGTCGCAGGGAAGGCCCCGCCCACAACGGCATCAGCCACGTCGCTCAAGCAAAAATCCAATACACCATTTGCGAAGCGACCTCCCACCACGGCGTCCATTAAGCGTCCCCCCAAGCCCTTACCCGTAAAAGGATGCACATCCATGCCTGCGTCCTGCAAGAATCCGTAGGAACGACTTACACCCGAATCCAGCTGCCCGAGTTGACTCGCCACCACTAATGGCCGATCCGTTTTTGCCGCACTAGCAGCACCGAACTCCACCATCCCACATACCGCGCCCGCAGCACGAATCAATGCCGGTCTCACCACCCGGTTCAGACTGTCGGGCTCAAGCAGACTAGGCACGAGGACCATGTCCTTAAATACACGCTTTAGCCCGAGTTTCTCCCCAGAAAGATGCGACACCAAAACACTGGGGAGTCCAAATGGAAGCATCCCCAACGCATTTCCCACGATCCTACCGCCACACAGTCCCCCAGCCGTCACTACTCCGTCCAAGCCGCCTCCCAAAAAAAGCTGTAACAGCAGCTGACCAAGAGATTCAGACATCACCGCCGCTGCCCGGCTGCGCTCCTCATGAAGCGCACCCAGCTGACGGCCCGCCCTCAACAAAACTTCCTCTCGAGCGAAATCCGGCCGTATTTGCGGCGTCCCTTGGAGCCCGACATCCACCAGAAGCGTCCGATGCCCACGCCTTTTTATACAATCTGATAAATACTGATGCACCACTCCCTTAGTGTCTAAGGTGCCGAGCACAGCGATAGTGGCCATGAGTTTTACAAAGAAGGAAACGAAATCTATTTAACGACTCTCACAACACCACAAAAGACGGCTTCTTTGCCACACTCAACTAGCAATAAACTTAAAAATCAGTCTCAGATCGAAAGAGCACCCACGAAAAAGCCCTTCCCCAGCTGCATTCCTCCAAAAAAAGGCCGCCCCGTTCGGGCTTTCACCTGAACGGGGCGGGGATACTGGCGACGTCCTACTTTCGCACAACCTATAGAAGCACTATCATCGGGGCTGCAGCGTTTCACTTCCGTGTTCGG